>JACCDZ010391963.1_pt1 | contig 29311 bp, 42 predicted proteins | sample 7449551 | NCBI WGS metagenome assembly JACCDZ01 (sample SAMN15323452, study PRJNA562643) | freshwater metagenome | isolation source: river surface water | place: USA:Blue River Watershed | collected 2017-08-18 | reverse complement strand
CGGTGGTATATCTAAACTTTTCAATCATTTTAAAAAGAACTACAAATTCGATAATATAACCACATCCACAGATTTTAGATTATTTAATGGTAAAATATATCAAAATTTAGGATTCGAAAAACAAAAACTGAACAAACCTAAATTTTTCAAATTCAATAAACATAAAGTATATGATTGTGGTAGATATTCATTAAAATTTATGATGAGGTGTTAAAACTACTTTATCACACGAATCACCCATTATCAAATATTCAGTGTTTTTCACTACATATTGTGATAATATTTTAGAATGTTCATTTTTAGGTAAAATCTCAGACCATAATCTAATATTAGTTACATATAAATAACTTCCTTTTAATTTTAAAACTAAATCACCGCTGTATGCAACGGGGGTAAGTGGATAATATGCTTCATCTAACAACTCCAAATCATTAGTATCACATACTCCCTTTCTCTTATATAAATATACTTCAATTTTTCCTTGTTTTTGGTTGAAGTTTACAACCAAAGCATACCATTTATTTGGTGATATAGCAATATCGATTGTATATATTTGTCCAAAATAATTTATAACCAAATTACCATCTATGAAGTCTATTTTATAACCCTGATTTATAGTTGAATTATAATTATCTATTAAGTTATAAACCATACCCGAAACATATTTGGATATTGAGAACCAAATAGAGAATGCTCTGTTACAACAATCACAAATATCACTATCAAGTCTTTGATATTGAATAGCGACATCTCCGTTTTTAGATGTCAAGTCATAATAATTTTGAGAAATAATAGTCTGACCGTTTTCCAAATTTGCTTCAATTGATGGTACAGCTACCTTCAATTGTATAGGGTCGGGTTTTTTAAAATCTAAAATTTCTTCTTTATCAACACCCGCATTAACTAATATTTCAACATTATCATCATATTTAAATTTAGTATCAATAGCATTTATTTCTGTTAAATTCTGTAATAAAGGGTCATTAACTACATGTTTAATATCTTCTTTAACATCTAATCCAAATAAATTATCTAATTGATTGTTTTTAACCATATCATTGAAATCAGTAGTATAAGAACCATTATCGATGATAGTATCGTCTTGTTTCTTAGTAAGCGTTACTTTGAAGTATATTGACGAGTTCATGAAATCTCGGTAGCTTTGTGCATGTTCAACTTCAAAGAATTTGTTTATTTGGCATATAAAGATAAAATCCTTCTGTCCAGGTCTCGTCCCAACACCAAACTTACTATAGAACTCAGACTTCGTAATATGAATTTCAAAGCTATCAAATAAAGCCATGTTAAACATATTAAATCCAATTTGGTCTTCGGGGAATTTATTATCGGGTACTAATATTTTTAATTTTTGTTTACTAACCGTGTTATATGTACCATATTCATGTAAAACATAATCAACACCCGCATCATCTGCTTCAGTTTTATAATAATCAACTTCCCATCCAAACATATTAGACACATCACCTGCGATTTTCTCATTTAAAGCGAGTGTTTGTTTAGAATTATATGGATTGAATGTACCGTATTGTGTACCACAACTTTGCAAATCGGCACTCCAATCGTGAGGAATGATGTTATTAGAGTCGCATTCGGAACTTATTATACACTGCCCTGTTGATGGGTCGTAGTTATTTAGAACGTTCCCATCACTACCATTACCATTACCATTACCAATTCCGCTACTATTAGTATTGTTACCATAGTTACAATCACTTCTTAACCCAAAACGATTTATTTTATCATAATCCTGACTAACATTTTGTATATTACCGTTGACTACTATATCTGAAACACAAATAGGTTCTCCGTTATTATCACATATTTTAGTAAATTTAAACTCTATATAAAAGAATTTTAGTGGATTTGGTTTAATACATTTTAGATTTGCTAATGTTAAAGGCATCCATTTAGTATCCCAATATCTTGAATTAAAAGAATACCTCATTTCTATTTTAAGACAAGGATTCCAAGAAGTAGAACAAATACCATCTACTTCTACTGAGAAAGAATCGATTGAATATAGTTTTAATGTAAATGGTGGTTTGAATATAACTTCGTCTCCCACATTATTTAAACAAAACAACGGTTCGCTCGACACGACATTCACCCATTGTTTAGTAATTAAATCGAGCTGTTTAATATATATTCTTGGCTCATAGTTTTCGGGTAATATAGGATAATTATATACACTTTTTATCTCTTCATAACCTTGGAGGTTTATACCTTGTAAAAGCGGGTTTATAAACATCATATCACCTTTTTGGGGTCTATATAATTCAGAATTTAAAGAAGTTTCTAATGTTTTCCCAAATTTTAAATCACTTGTTAAAATAAAATCGTTTATAGGTACTATACCCGATTTGGAATCTATACTATTTATGAAAGAATCTGTTAGCTCATAATTTTTAAAATGTGTGGGTAGATAAGATACCCCCGCAGTTCCCGAAGTGCTTCTTTCAAAGAAAACTCCTCCGCTCCAAGCACCATTTTCTTTTTGGTATATTTTAGATGTTTCTGTGTTTATATGAAATTCACCATTTGTTCCCCAACCTATAACCCAATCCAAATTCCCACTATTAGGGTAATCTTTACCAAAAACATAAGGTGTGTTAGAATTATAACCAACAACATTATACCAACCTAAATTATCAGGTTTTTTTATCTGAATTTTATCGTTATAATTTTCTTGAAAAGGTAAAGCTGTATATCTAAATTGTATAGAAACTTTTTCATTAACCCCAATAGATTTCAAATTTTCTTTAGTTAGTATCAACCATGGACTATAATCTGTTTTGTTTTGGGAAAATCTAAATTCTTTTATTATTTTTAAAAAAGCTACATCACCCGTTATCAAATCATCATAATCTAACCATTCAATTATATAATTGATATAATCAACACTTTCAAAAACTAATGTTTGATTAGCTTGTAGACGTGTTAAATAACTTCCCGACGTATTATAATCATTTGATGGTACGTTGAATTTATATGAAAATGTTTTCTCACCATTTTCACAGTCACTTATTATGGGGTTTTGCTTTATAACACTCACTATATCTTTTAATGTTTACTTATATATTATTTTCTAATAATCTGATTTGGTTTTGATTAAAAAAAATGAGTTTTTACTAAACAAAAATTAGGAAACATATATAATCTACATGTTTGTGAATTTAAATGAAATAAGTGGTTATAAAAATAATAATAATTATTTAATATTACATTTTAATAATTATGATAACTTCCTTAATTGTTGTAAAAAAATAAGCGATGGCGATACGATATCTATACCATTCAGTGTGGAAAATAACTATAATTGGATTGAATTTAAGAATTGTGTATCGGAAAGTGTAACTTATCCTAAAATAAGCTTTAAATATGATAAATATATCATCAATTCTCGTTCAAAACATAGAAATAAAATACTTAATGTGATAAGAAATACTTTTTAGTTAAAAAATTTTATTATTAAATTTAGCAATCTACTCAATCTTTTTCAAAAATTTCATATAATATATATCCATTTTACAATACCACAATTGAAAATTTTGAAACTATATCTATTTATGATTTTAGGTTTAGATGTTTTTTGTTTAACAAATCCTAAATTTTCGTATACTTTACCATTAAATAATCTAAAATCTGTAGAAGTGGTTATTTGATTAAAAAGATAATTCCTTTTAAAATAGTTAAATAGTTTAGATATACCACCGATAACTTTATAATTTAATTTAGTACAAGTTCTAACAATTTCAAAATCATTTTCTTTCTTTTTAAAACACAACAAACAAACTAATTCATTGTTATAATATAAACCTATATTAACATCACTTTTAACGTATCCATCTATATGATTCGATTCTAAGAAATTCTTTACTACCAATTTATCTACTGATTTAACCATACATTTTCATGCATATAACTTATTCGTTATCAAACCTATACTATTTAATATAATCGATTTTACAATATCTTGTTTAAATATCCATTCATCTTCCCATATATGAAGCAAATCTATTCCTTTTTCTAAACATCTTATAGATTTATCTAAATGATAATTCTTATCTTTGTATTTCTCAGAATGCCAATATAATCCATTAAATTCTATAGCTAAATTGTATTCGGGTATATAAATATCTAATTCCTTTCCTTCTAATATTGTTCTATTTTTTGAAGAAACTGATTTCGTATTATTTCCAATCCATTTAACCAATTCTTTTTCTTTTATAGATTTTTGGTCAGATATAGGATAACATTGTACACATAATGGTATTTTTGAATTTAATCTATTTAAAATGTTTTTAGTATTAATATTGAAGTTTCTCCCACAACTTATATGATGAAGTTCAATATTATTGAATTTATATGATACGAAATCATAATCATCTATTTTTTGAAATTTAGATATGAATTTTTTTTCATTTTTTCTTAATTTTGTTTCGCTCAATTTATTTTTAACGAGTATTGATTGTATAGGATATTCTGTTCCATATCGTTCAAAATTTGTCGCTTTTGTTTTATCTTTGAAGAAATTTAATTTAGAAACATATTCAGAGCCATATTTTTCTAAATTGGTTTTTTTAATTTTATCTTTTATTTCTGAGGATTGTGTTATATAATCAACATTATATTTTTCATATATTGTTATTTTAGATTTATTTCTTATTTCTTCGCATGATAATACACTTTCACAACCATATTTCACCAAATTGGTTTTTTTAATTTTTTCTTTTATTTCATCCGATTCGAAAACATTTTCTGTTCCATATTTTTCCAAATTGGTTTGTTTAATTTTTTCTTTTACTACATCGGATTCAAAAGCGTTTTCAGTACCATATCTATTTAAGCACGTTTTTTTAGATTTATTGATTACCTCTGCGTTCTTTATCGGGTTCTCAAAACCGTATTTCTCCAAATTTGTATTCTTAATTTTATTACTCGCACACATTCTTGAACACGCATATTCAATCGTGAGATTTTTAGTATTTTTACAATATTTCTGAAAAGTTATTTGTTTTTCTTTACCACACATATCGCAACACACATCTACTTTTATATTTGAATTTTTTGGGAGATTTGAAATATTTACTAAAATGATATCTTTATATTTAAAATCGAATCCTAATTCTTTTAAATATCTAATACTATTACCTATTGCGGTTACTTCAACATATTCATTTTTTATCATTAAATAATTATATTTTTTTTATTTTTATTTAAAAATATAAATTTAGATTCTAAAATTTTATTATCAAATTCTTTCATAAAAACATCGGGAATAGTAATATTGTTTTCTTTAAATTGATTTAAAATTTCATCTTTTGTGAATAAACATTCGGATATACCATCACTCCATTCTTTCACAAATAGCCCCCACGATTTTTTAGCAATTATAACAGCTTTGAGAATATTAGGATGTGCCGAAAAAATATCACCGTTTTTAAATCTACCATTATCAAATAACCTAAAAGAAAATTTGCCATCATCAGAATTTAAATCCTGTTTAACCTCTACAATACTACCACAGAAATCCAAAATACCACATCTATAACTTTTTAAGAAAAAATTAAAAATTTCGTTGAAATTATCCGAATATTTCATCAACTTCCTTTCTTTCTTAGATTTTATAATCTTCTTTTTAGATTCAATTCTTTCTAATCTTTCTAATTTTAATTTTTTTAAATCTACATTCATATTTTTACTATTTATATAAATAAAAAAAAAATCCATTTAAATGGATTTTTTTTTATTTGTTTATAATTTTATTTTTATTTTACTCCGTTTTGTCATTCGATGTTTCATTAGTAGTGAATGTTTCATCTTCTACTAAGTCAAAGTCTTCTAAACTAACATCGGTGGTTGGTGATACTTGTTGTCTATTGCGATGTGCTGAAATAAACCCTAAAACCTCGTTAACAAAATCAGGGCTAAATTTACTATAATTCTCAAAAGACTCCAATCCACTCACAACAGGATTGTTGTCAGATTTCCAATAAAGTACGTTATCTTGGTCATTTAAATATACTTCATTCTCGTTCAAAACCAATTTACCATCTACTTCTGTTGCAAATTCGGGTCTTGCGTTTAAAATACCCTCCACAATTGAAGCACGTCTAACTATATCTTGGCGCATCATCATTTGTTGTTGGTAAATTTTTTGCATTTTATTCATTTGACCAACTTGATTTTTCAACTTTTGTTGAAATTTTGATTTTCTTTTAGCTTGTTGAGCTTTTGTTGGGTTTTTTCTTTTCTGTGCCATAATTATCTATTATATTTAATTTATACTATTGTATGCTCGAAGTTATTAAAAGTTTTATATATTGGTTTATTTTTCTTAAAAATGTATTCTATAGCAGAATTCACCATTATAAAAGCATCTATGCCACTTTTTTTGATTCTAAAAAATTTAACTGACCAATCGGATTTTAGCTTTTCTTTCGTATATTTAATATCATACAATAAAGCGTTATTAATTTCTTCTAACTCAACATTTTTTAAAAAGGTATTTACACTAACTTCTCTCATATTATCTATAATATAATCCAACTCTTCCGAATCATTTGTAGATGTGCAATTATAAGCGTAATTATAATTTTTACTATCAATTTTTTCCTCTAATTCAAGAGCGGGATTCTCATTTTTAAATCTATTGAAAGAACCACTCGCTCCCGTATCATACATAGAAGAAACAGCAACTGATTGAAAATTTTCAAATCTTTTTATATGTTTCATATTATTTTGTATCGTCGTTTATGATAGTGAAGAATTTTTTAGCATCTTCTTCATTTTTAGCAGCTCTTGATGGAAAAATATCAAGATAGAAGAATGCGAATATACCAACTACTATACCAACGATTCCTAACCAAAATAAAAATGGAATATTAGCTAAAGAACCTTCTTGAAAAAGTCCTGCTAAAGTCAACGATGGAATCATAAGGGTTGCTAATTTATTAAAAGATAACCACGTTTTACCAAATCTTATAGAATATACACCTATAAACATTTTTTCAAATAAATTCAATTTCATAATATTTTATTATTTTTATGTTACAATTTTTCTAATTGTATCTTTAATGATTCTAATTTTAATTCCAATTCTTCAACATTTTCCAAATTAGCTATTTGTTCGGTATCATTAATCGAACTATTTCTAATATTATTCAATTCGTTTTCTATATTAGAAATTTTATTTTTTATTTCTTCTCTTTTTTTAGAGATTTCTTCTTTTTTAGTTTTGATATCAATACTTTCTTTTAAATAAGATACCCAATTTTTGATATGTTTCATTTTTAATGTTTCATTTTTATTTAGATGGTATATAACTACAACTACCACCTAATCCTTTATTTTTCTTACTAATCATAAAAGTTGGTATTAATCCAATTATAGTATCGTTTTCATTACTAAATTCTGATACTCCACAATCAACACAACACTGTTTAACCATTTCGCATGCCGAATTAAAATCTAAGTTGTTATGAATAGGTGTTCCATATTCACCTACTTCATCGGTATAACACATACCTATTTTTTCACCATTCTGTGTCATTATCTTAACAACAGAGAACATTTTATGTAAACCATCCGTGTTAAATGTGTGTGGAGCGATGTTTTCTTTTTTAGGGTCGAAACTATTAGTTTCTACGGGTTCTGATATGGGTAGAACCGAATCACAATTTGTATCAACAATCGTTTCTATAGATAATTCTATGTGTGTTGGAATATTGATATGTTTTTCTTCCTCAGTTCCTATACCAAAATGTTCTTCATCTCCCAAATTTGTTGATGATTCAACTTCTTCATCGAATTCTTTAATATCTTCCAAATTTTCTTCGGAACTATTAAATTTTGATGTATTAGGAGTAGTATATAAAGAATTAATATTTTCCTTTATATGTTCCTTTTCATACACATCATATGATTTTAAATTTTTAGATTTCATTTAAAATTGTTATTTTTATTATATATTATTTTATCAAAGTGTTTTTTTGTAAAATATTAAGAATTAAATTGTTTCCAATTTTTAATTTTAAAAGATTCTAATACTGCACCATTAGCTATTAATAATTTAACGACTTCTAAATGACCATAATATGATACAAATCTAATAGCATAATTATCATCTGCTGTAACATCCGCACCATTTTCTATTAGCAACTTTACTATTTACGATTGATTAAATCTCATCAGAGTTAACATAATCCTCAATATTAACTTTTATAGATTCTATTTCATCTTTATCAAACTCAACAACACTCCCTAATGGAATTTTATTTATAGATACGATATCAACTCTTAAATACGGAACATGATATTCATTATCCAATCCCGCATTCGCTACACATTCATCATAGAATATGTAGAATTCTACAACTACATCATACTCTTTTTCTAAGAGAGTATTTAGAAACTTTCTATTTATGTTTGATACTTTCATAACTTTTTAATTTATTGTATTACAAATATACGAATTTAATTTTTAATTTCCAAATTAAACAACACTTTTTTAATATATAAAACAAATATATACCTTAATATGAAAGACGTTAGAGATTTTTATATCACATGGGATGGACACCCTCGATATAAAGACGATGAAATAATAGTTGAAGATGTTATACGTGTTATAATAAATAAAATAGAAATGGTACTTTTTACCAATAAAGGAGAGTTTATAGGCGATTTAGACTTCGGAGCGGATTTAACATTTTATTTATGGCAAACTACCGTTTCAACAGAATATATAAAAGGTATTATACAAGAACAATTCGATAAATATATTCCCGAATTACAAAATTATAACTATACTATAAATTTAGATATGATGGAGGGTACTTATTCAGATATTTTAGTTGTTAATATAACTCTGAATAATTATAACATAAATGCCGTTTTTTCTTAAAAAAAAACAACATTTTTATTATTTGAAAATAATATATAGTATAAAATTAACAAGAATTATGTTCTTAGACTTATTCTCAAACTTTTCATTTATTCTACTTCAAGTTCAAAGCGAAGTGGATTTTATAGGTCAGTTATATAAACTGAGTCCTATCATCGGTCTATTATTAATAGGAATAGGATTCTTGATTTACCTTCTTAAAAAAAGAGACGATAAATTAAACGAAAAAGAAGAAGAAATAAAAGAGTTGAATAAATATATCAGAGAAAACGATAGCGAAAATATCAAAATTTTAGAAAAAGTATCTCTAACATTAGACCGTGTTATGGAGCAAGATAAAACAGGCAACTCTGCTGTTTTAAAAGAAATCGACAATTTAAAACAATTAATATTATTAAAAATAGGTAGATAATCTACCTATTTTTACATTATTTTTTATCGAATGTTCAACACCACATACATTTACATTATCTGAAAATAATATATAATAAAAATAAATATTATTATATGACTTTAGATGAATTGAAACATTATATACAAATGAATTTAACTTTTTCGGGAGCTTTGCCTAAATTATTACCCGATACTCACATCGAAAATATTATAGAAAACGATGCAAAACCTTGGTTTTATAGAAATGTATATGAATCTGTTATAAAAGAATATTTATATATCCCTAAAGATGCGTTTAGTGTGGAACAGTTTACTAAATATAAATATGTAACACTGCCGTGCGAAACTCAAAGAGTGGTTTGGTTATACCAAGTGAATGATTTAAGTTTGTTTTCTTTTGGTGTTAATGCACCGAATCTTTCGGTTAACTTAGGCGTTACCAATCAACCATACCTGAGTAGCGTCACTACCACTGTCGGTGAATTGGGTGTTTATAAAGTAATAATAGACGGGTTTGCAGATATGTTAAACCAATTAACCAAACATACATTAAAATTCGATTTTAACCCACATTCTAAACAAATAAATATATTAACATCTATGGGATTGAGTTCATATAACGACGAAAGAACTGCCATTATAGCAGAGGTTTATAATGCGATTCCCGATGAAGATTTATTTGATTCTTCTTTGTTTAGACAATATGTAGATGCTAAATCAAACATGGCGTTAGGTGGTATGTTATTACGATACGACTTTTCTTTACCAGGTGGTGTAAAAATAAACTCAGCCGAAGTTTTGAATCAAGCAAAAGAAACTTTAACTAAAGTCGAAGAAGAAATCAAAAAAACTTCTACTAACGGTATAATAATGATGGTCAAAAGATAATAAATATGGATTTGATTCATTTCAAAGTTTATACATTATCAGAACCTAATGATATTAACAATATTAGGTATATCGGAATAACTACTAAAACTTTAAAGGAACGTGTTCGACATCACATAAGCGAAACGAGAAAATATATAAAAAATAAGAAAAAAGTTTCTCACAAAATAAATTGGATAAATTCTTTACTAAACAAAGAAGAAAAACCATACATAACTTGTATATATGAAGGATATTTAAACATTTTTGATATTTCTAAAAAAGAACAATTTTTTATAAAAAAATATAAAATATTGGGATATTGTTTAACAAATTCAACCAATGGGGGATTATTGAATTTGAAAATGAGCAGAGATGCTATTAAAAAAATGTCGCTTAGTAAAAAAGGAATTAAAAAAGGCGTTATGAATGATGAACATAAGTTAAAAATTTCATCGAGTCGTAAAGCTATGATGGATATTGATATGCGAAACAAATATAGAGAGTGCGCATTGAATTATGAAAGAAATAAATCGGATGAGGAAAAATTAAAAGATATTACTATTCAAAAAAATAGAAAAGAAGTTTCACAATTTGATTTAAAAGGAAACTTCATTTCGAAATATCCATCTATAAGAAATGCTGCAAAAATGAACAATTTAAATAAATCGAATATACAAAAGGTTTGTATAGGAAAAACTAAAAGTTGTGGCGGATATATTTGGAAGTTTATTTTATTATGAAAGTTCTATCTTCGGAGATGATGATTTCTTTTATTTTTTTATGGAATGAACCAAGATGATGGTTCGAAATCCATATCTTTCAAATTTCCCGAATCATCAACATACGCCTCTTTTAAAAAATCTTTAAATTTTTTTATCATAAAAGTTTATTTTTCTATATATATTAAATTTTAGTTATATAATTAGGATAATTAAAGAATAATTTATAAATTGTGGCAATGAAACTTTAATAAACAATAACGAATATAAAAATTTATGAATTTACATTTTAAAGATATAGAATTATTAAATAAATTAAATAATTCGACATTATTTACGTGTGTATTTGGTAGTAAAATGTATCAAATTGATGACGCAAATAGTGATACCGACTATATACATGTTTATGCCCCATCATTATCAGAAAGAAATACTTTTTATTCATCACATCATCAACTACAATACAAAGATATCATTAAAAACGAAGACCATGTCTATGTAAACATATTTGCTTTTTTAAAAAATATTTTAAATGGTGATTCGACAACTTTTTTTGAAATAATCAACCACGAATCTATTAAGAACTCTCCTTTAAGATTTTTATGGGAAATGCGACACGCTTTCTATAATTATAAAATTCTTCGTTCGTATAATGGAATTTGTAGGAGAGATATTAGAGAATTACCTAAACAAAAGAGCGAAGAAGATAAAAATAAAAAACTTACACATGTTTTAAGAGGACACATATTCTCCAAAATGATTATGGATAAAAGTTTTAATCCTATCATTTCCGAAGAATTGAAAGCCGAGATTAAAACTATCAAATCAATTACTAATTGGGAGGAAAGAAAAAAGGTTGCTTACAAACTTAAAAAGGAAGTAGAAGAGTATAGAAAATATATTAGTAAACTTCACGATTCTGATAATTTCCCACTACCAACTTTCATGGATGTGGAAAATCAAAAATTATTAGATAAATATATGAACGAATTAATCAATTCCGATATATGGAAAGAGAGAAGTAATTGGTTCATGGATTTAAATATATTCTATGAAGCAAATGAAAACGTTGAAATAAAATATGAATAGAATAAAAAAATCCGATATATTTGCTTATATCGGATTTTTTTTATATATTTGTATAAACTAAACCTAAAACGCAATGTATACATCATTTTATATTAAAGAACACAGATTAAACGAATTAAAAACGTTCATCAGAAGCTTTACACCAACTGTTAGATTTAAACACAATCCATTGAAAGAAGGTAACCAATGGTTCATAGCATTGACTATGGAAGTAGAAGATGGTAATAAATTAAATGAATTGTTTAATAAATGGGATGAAGAAGATAATCCTCCGAAACCTATTAAAAAAAGCATTTTTGAAAAAATTATCAATATTTTCATATAGAATAAAAAATCCGATATATTTGCTTATATCGGATTTTTTTTATATATTTGTATAAACTAAACAGAATAAAAGTGAGAAATTCTAAAACTTTGGAAAATAAAAAATTGACCATAAGTGGTACTTATGGTGATAAAGTAAGATTGGTAATAGATGGATATATATCAACAAAATATGGTGATTTTTTCAAAATAATAAATGTTGATGTTGAGAAGAATACCATTAAAACATATGGTGGAGGCGATTACGATTTTTCACGCATTAGTTCTTCTTGTACAAAAAAACAAGGAGATAAGTTCTATTTGGAATATATCGATTCATATTTTAAAAGATTGAATATTAGAAATAATACAATATTAAAATATGAAGATAAAGAATATAAAGTAGATGAAATCATTTTACCTTCATTAACAGAAACAGATTTTCTCCCAAAAATAGTATTTGTTAGAACCGATGGTTTAGAATTGAAAATGTTAAAAATTGAAGATTTTGAAATATTCTCTCGACAAGTAGAAATAATTCATAGTAATCTCACATTAGAAGAAAAAATAGAAAAACATTTAAAAGAAAGTTTAAATTTTAACGACACTCTTAAAAACAAAGAAGAATATTTGAAAAAATTAATTGAAATTATTCACCTTCAAAACTAAAAATATGAGAACCGTAGAAAAAACAATATTAGAAAAAATAAATATAGATTTTGGTAACAATGTGTTTTTAAGTTATACTACCGAAAACGGTGTATTAAAATCATATAACTTTAAAAATAAAAATCATCGATTATATTATATTCTTGACGAACACATCGATGCGTTAACAAACTCACATTGGTCAGAACACCATGAAATCATACAAAAAAACCTTAATATACTAACAATAGATGAACTCGAAAAATTCCAAAAATTCGAAAATCTATTTTATATTGGTTGCGGCTTAGATGGAATGGTTAGGGATTTTAAAGGAAATGTTGTATCATCAATTATAAGATTTGATGATATATTCTCACAAATTTATTTAAAAATTGAAACATCGAAACAAGAATGTGAAGATATTTTAAATTCCTTGAATGTAGAATATATCAAATCATCGAAAATTGTTGAAATACCATATTACAATCAAAACAAAAATAAAAAAGAACATTGTACTATAGTATTAGATGTTTTAATTCCCGATAAAATTTTGAGGAATTTTTTAAAAATCGAAAAAACAGATTATATAAACGATTCTGTTAAGAAAAAAATTTGTTATGAATTATTAAAATTAAAAAAGGAAGATTAATCAATCTTCCTTTTTTATTACAATTCATCAGCAAGATTAGCTTTCTTCAAAATTTCATAATATTTAGGATTTTCTTTTATATGGTCACGTGCGATTTCCTCAGCCAATTCTTTTTCATCGGTATGCTCCGATTCTACACGAATTCCCATTTCATAGTTTTTCTTAACAATTTTTAACATCTTATCGTAATCCATACCATTTTTATCTGAATGTAATTTTGCAATATCTTCAATTGATAATGAATCTGCTTTACCACCTTTAATATAATCTTCGAAAATTAACACATGTTTCATAATTTAGAATTTTTTTATTTTATATATAGTATATATAAAATAAAAATATGACATTATGAAAATTAAATCGTTTGAATTATTCTTAGAATCTTTAAACAGAAACGAAATAATAGTCGAAACAATTAGTAACGAAGCCGATAAAAATATTACAATTGATATTGTAGCTAATCAATTTTCAGATTTTTTAGAATACGACGAAAGCGTAGAATATATCAATGATGTAACGGATTGGAACATATCTAAAATTGCTAAAGATTCTCACGGTAATGTTTTAGCAGTTTTACTTTTAGGCGATACATTCATTCATAGAATAATGGAAGAAAATGATTTTACACAACTTAAAAATTTAGATTTAACAGGTGTCGGATTAGAAGGTGTTGCATTGGTGGTTTTGGAAGAATATAGAAATAAAAACTCATTCATAGTATATAAACTATTTAAAAGCATAGATGATTTAAATTTTGATTATATAACTATTCAACAATATGAAAATATGCCAAATACTATGAATTATGAAAATAAATCAGAACTATTAGGTTATTTTTATGAACACGATATTAAAGTAAATGTATATTATATGAAAAAATAATTATATGAGATTTAGAAGATTTATATTAACAACAATTGATGAATATTTAAACGAACAAACCAATAATTTAAATGATAATTTTTGGAAATGGTTTAGTGATTCGAAAGTTAAAGATGATGATAAACCTTTGATTGTATATCATGGAACAAAAACAATGTTTGATATATTTAAACCAAGTAAAAGTATTGGAAACCAAGGCGAAACCGACCAAATTGAAGGTATGTATTTTACAACAAATAAAGATGCCGCTTCATTTTTCTCAATAAGCGATGATGATATGTATATTAAATCTGTTTACTTATCTATTAAAAATCCATATTATATTGAGAGTAACAACGAATTGAAAAAACAATTAGGAATAAGTAAATTGGCAGATGTAAATGAAACTTTGAAAGATTTGGGATATGACGGATTGATTATGGAAAGAGGATTTTATGCCAAGGGCGGACCCTATACGTTATATTTAGCATTTTATCCAAATCAAATAAAATCCGTTAAAAACGACGGTAGTTGGGATATTGATGATAATAATATTTATTCTTAAAATACAAAATCTAATAAATTAAATAATTAACTATAAAAAACATAATTTAAAATCATGCTTTTCGATGTTGAATTTTGCTGAAAAACATTAAATGATTTTTTACAATCTTCCAATGAAACTCGATATTTCAATTTCAAGTTTTTTACTTCAATAAAGAATTTCTTCCAATCTGTATATTTGGTAGCCGTTTCCTTCCATTGGTGTTTTACCAACAAATTTGGATAAAATCCTTTCTTGTTTTTCTTTATTCTATATTCAAATCCTCTTCTTGCAATTTCTATACTTGCATTAACTGCATCTGTATAGTCATACTGTAAATTTCCAATAAAACTGCTGTATGCAGGATTGACTGAATATAATTTAATTCCTTCTATGTTTAATCGTTTGGTTAAGTTATTTATGAACAATTCTCTTTTCCAAAGATTTTTATTCTTTCTATTTGATATTTTTATAGTTGAAGAACCTTTAAAATGTAAATCTTCAATGAAAACTGACTTACAATTAAATTGTTTTGCTATTTTAGATATTGATTTACTTATTTCAAACGTTTCAAACTTTAATTTGTTTTGAAAATATTTCATTCTATCTGAATTAGAACTTAATTTTTCACTCAATATTTTACTGAACATTGGTTTAAGACTAAATTCTTGAGTGTGAATTACTTCATTATTTTCTAAAACTGAAATTCCAATAGTATATGGATTTAAGTCTATACCTAAACATCTATTTTCATTTAATATTTTAACTTGTTTGTTTTTAAACTCTTCAAATGAGATATAGATATATTTCAAATCAAACCTAATTGAATATGTATATCCTTTTTGATTTTGTTTAACTTCATTAAGTTGTTGAAGTTTAAATAATTCATTTTTTATGTTATTTCTTAAATGTGGTAATTCTAATTTTATGTGTTTTGATTTGTTTAATTTGAATATGATTTGGTTATTTTCGATTATATCTAACTTAAATGTACGATTACCTTGTTTAAGTTCTTCACCTTGAATACTTATTGGACTTAATCTTTTAAGTTGATATTCTTCATTAGTTATTTTATTTTTGAGTCTGTTGATTAAATTACATTTCCCACCAAATACAACTTTTTCGTTCTTAAATCTTGTTTGTATTGCTTTACCATCTTTAATTCCACATTGAATCAACCAAGAGTTTAGCAAATCAATGTTATTTAACGATTTAGATAATGCTCGTATGTCTTTTTCTGTTTTACCACCAATAAAACGATTATAACTATACCTAACAATAGATGAATATTGTTTAAGTATAGAAGTTAAATCTTCATTACTCTTATACGGAAGTTTAATTGTTTTCATTTTCTTGTTGTTGCAACACTTTTTTTTAAAGCATTTAATTCTTTCCTTTTTATTATATATAAATTAAAGTAAATTATTTTTTTTATGATTTTTATGTTAAATTATTGTTAATTTTTAATATAAGAAAAAAAGGAAGTTGTTTAACTTCCTTTTCTTTTTAATCCACTTTTAAATGTGATTTTATAAGTTCCATCGCATCTTCTTTATTAATAGCTATTGCTTTTTTATTTCCTTTACTTTTTAATATACCTAAATGAACAAAAACTTTTATTAAATCATCATACTCTTTATTATTCATATCAATGTTATTACTCTTAAACACTTTCAACATCTCAGCTTTATAAGGTAAAACATCACCTATTCTACAATCTTGTTTGAAAATTATATTTATAAACTCCGTCCAATTATTATACGCTTTATATTTAGGGTCTTTATTTATTAATCTTTCATACTCTTCTACAGAACGTATCTCATAATAATTAATAAACCAAATACCGAAAAGAATTAAAAACTCTATAACAGTTGAAAATATTAAAAATATTAACGGATTACTCGACGTATCTTCTATCTTCTTATCAGCATTTTGAGACTTTTTTGTTTCAAATCGTGTAATCTCACTTTCTTTCTCACTTTTCACCTCTTTTATCTTAGATTCATTCTTCTCTATTAATTGAGTGTTCAACTCCCTATCCTTTCTTATTTGCGACATCTCGTTTTTTACTCTTCTCAACTCACTATTAGATAATGTACCATCATTATATTGAGCACTCAAAGTAGACAATCTCGCTTCATATCCCTGATTTGTTTCAAATAATGTTTTATTCTGATTTTCTAAATCAACAATTTTATTCTCATACTTTTTATTTAAAGAATCAGAAAAAGCGTTTACTTGGACATCGACACTCTGTTTGATAGAATCTTTCTTATCTGCATACTTCTCTGCGCCGTGAATGCTGAAGTAGAACGACGTAGCAATCAACCCCGCACAAATAAATCCCAATATAACGCTTTCCTTTTCTTTAAAAGTAAATTTTTCCTTTATCCCTAATTGCGTGAATTTATCAAACACAAATCTTTTCATTAATTCCAATGTAGTTAAAATAATCACACTTATAACCATCACCAATTTTTCTACAGCGGGAGAAGGCTCGGAAACAGTGCTTATTATCACCTCAAATATGAAAAAGTATGCAAATAATATAGAAAACCCATTACCAACATAAGATAAAAGATGACTCAACTTAGAAAACCCTCTATAATTATTAAAGAAGTTTTTTTCATTTATTTTCGTTTTTAATTTTTTAAAATCTTCGAATTTCATTTTATTTTATATGATTTTTATTTATATATTAATTTGCGATTTTGTTTTATATGGAAAAAGAAAATAATCAATTTATATATACACAAATAGTAAAAATATTTTATATATAAATAAAAATAAAAATTATGAAGAAATTTATAGCAACAACCATAATAGAATTTCTTAACGAAAATGCTGAAGATAACTTTGGTATATTATTATACCACGCAACAAATTCGACTTGGACTAAACCCGAAATGAGTGGATTGGGATTTCACGGTGGAACATTAAAAGCAGCGAAAGATAGAATGAAATCATTCAGAGTGAATATCAATCCACATATTAAAATGTTTAAATTTTATTTAAAAAATCCTCTGTATGTTGGTAGAGATTATAGATTTCACGATAACTTAACCAAAGTTTCAAATGAGTTATTTAAAGATAAAATTATTTCAAAAGAAGAAAGAGATACTTTTATACGAATTTATGATGATGGTGCAACATTTGAAAACTTGCGCAAATTATTACACGATAAATACGGTTATGATGGAATAATTTACAGAAATAATATTGAAGATAGAGGTTCAAATAGTTATATTGCATTTTTTCCACATCAAGTTGAATTTGTTGGCATTTATGACGAATTAAAAGAACAGGTTAAAAATAATAACAGTTTTTATATCTACCACGGAACAGGTAAAGGACAAGCAAAGAATATACAGAAAGATGGATATATGAAACCAAATAACACAGGGGAAGAACAACCATCAATTAGCTTTACAAATGATTTAGATTATGCAAAATATTATGCGAAATCAAAAGGTGGTGTTAGTAAAATGTGTATTCTGAGAACAAAATTGAGCGATGATTATAAACTATCACCAAGAATAGTGAATAATAAAGGCGATGAATATATTACGTTCAAGAATGTACCATCATCATATTTAGAAGTTATGACTATGGGTGGTGATTGGAAACCATTAGATACTTGGAATGTGATTTTCGATGAACCATTAGATATTTAATCGAACTATGGTACTTAACAGGTTATATGAAATCTATACCTTTTTTCTGATACTTAACAATTTTTGTTTACCAAATAAGATTTAATAATATCATCAATATTATTAAAATCTTTATAAGATATTCTCAATAAAACAATTCTGTTATTATTTTTAACAGAATTGTTTTTATCTTCTAAACACGATGGACACATCAGTTTTAATTAAAAAAATTAAATTTTGTATAATTATTTTTATAACATATTAAATAAAGAATATTAAAAAAGTTTATAAAACATTTACTAAAATTTTTACATTATCATCATCCATAATAACATTCATTTTCTTAACATCATCATTATAAATTAAAACATCTACTATTTCATCTACTAAAAGGTTTTCAAATGTTCTTTTTAGAGGTCTCGCTCCCAAGTTCTCATCAAACCCCTTTTCAACTAAATAATCTCTTACTTTTTTATTAATATTTAAATTAACACCTCTATTTTTAAGCATTTTTTTAAATTTTTCTATCTCTATATCAAGTATTTTATACATATCATCTTTAGTAAGAGGGTTGAAAACTACAACTTCATCTATTCTATTCCATAACTCAGGACTGAAATGTTTTTTTGCAGATTCTACAGACGTATTATTTAAATTGACATTTTTACCACCACCATAACTCGGTTTTTTATATTCGGAATCTTTTGCACCTAAATTGGAAGTCATAATAATTATACAGTTTTTAAAATCAACTTTTCTACCTTTTGCATCGGTACAATAACCTTCATCCAAAATTGTTAATAATATATTCAATATATCTTTATTTGCTTTCTCTATTTCATCAAACAGGATTAGCGAAAATGGATTTCTTTTAACTTGTTCGGTTAAATTCCCACCTTCTTCATACCCAATATATCCTGGTGAACTCCCCAATAAAGAAGTTGAAGATATTTTATCTTGAAATTCACCCATATCAAATCTAATCAAACTACCATCAAACCAATGTTCAGCAATCAATTTCGATATAAAAGACTTACCACTACCTGTTTTACCCAAAAATAAATAACTAACAGGTTTATTTACATTGTTTAAATTTAAAACTCTTTTTTTCAAAGCTCTTAAAACTTTATTTTTAGCATCATCTTGATTAATCAACTCTCTATTAAGAACGTCTTCCAACTTTTTAATATTTGATTTACCATCTTTATTCAATTTATCAATTGGAACTTTGGATATAGTAGCAACAACTTTCAATAAATCTTCTTCTGTTATTTCAGTTTTCTCAACATTTTGTATTTTAGAGATATAATTATTTTGTTCATTTGTAATTTTATCTCTAAGTTTATCTAAAACATTCGGCTTAAAATGTGAAATCTCATCCCATTTTTCATTTTTAATTAAATCAATTTTCTTAGCCTGAACTTCTTCCATTTCATCTAACATTTTCATTAACTTAGAAGATGGTTTAGTTTTTTCAACTTTCAACTTAGCACCCAACTCATCAATAATATCGATAGCCGAATCGGGTAAATATCTATCCTTGATATATTTTTTAGCGTAACTTGGAATTTTATTAATTATCTCTTCGGGGAATTTAACTAAGTGGAATTCTTCATAAGAAGATATACATCTTTTGATAATTTCGACACATGATTCTTCCGATGGTTCATCGATAACTAATTTATTAAATCTTCTACTCATTGCACCATCTTTCTCAAAGAATTTTTTATATTCATCAAAAGTAGTCGCACCAATAACTTGCAATTTACCCGTAGATAAATGCGGTTTCATGATATTGGCAATATTCAAAGAATTAGATGAGCCGTTATCAAGAATAGTATGAGTTTCATCGATAAAAAGAATTACGTTTTCATCCTCTTCTGCTTCTTGTAAAATTTTCTTCAAACGCTCCTCCATCTGTCCACGATATTGCGTACCTGCGGTGATACTTGCCGCATCTAAGGAATAAATTGTTTTGTTCAACAAACCATATGGAACTTTTTGGTCTACAATTCTTTGTGCTAAAAACGATACCATTTCCGTTTTACCCGTACCAGGAAACCCCACCAAAACCACATTATTCTTTTTCTTTCTTGATAGAATCTTACACATATCCTCCAACTCTTTTTCTCTACCAAAAACTCTATCAAGTTCACCATTGATAGCTTTATTAGTAACATTGGTTGCGAATTTTTCTAAGGTTTCATTTTTTTTAACTTCCATACTTTTTTTAAAATTTTGTTAAATTTAATAATTCTTTTCATATTATCAAAACATTCTCGATGTATTTTGTAATATACAATCTTATATTATTGTTTATATAAAAAGTTTTTTTTATTTCATCATTTTTTACCGTTTTTTTCGACTTTATTTACAACACAAATTAATTAATTTGTGTATGATACTGTATATCACGAAAATATGTTATATGTTTTTTAAAAAGTTATTTTATTTTACCTGTTAGTCTTTCCCATAAAGAAAGTTTTTTATTAATTTTAGTACAATAATATATGTTTTCTTTTCTAAAATTCTCTAATTCTTTTTCCAAAATATCTATTCTTTTTTCGAGTTCATTATTCAATTTATTTTTATAAATTAAATCTTTTTCTAAATTTTGGTTATTTATATAACAATCTTTATAGTAAGCTTGAAATTTATTTAAAAAAAATAATAAATCAGAATAAGAATATCCCGACTCAGCTACATAATTATTATTTAATAATTGATGAATTAACATATTGTTATTACTATTACCCGTGCTCATAATATTTTATATTAAAATAACCGAAAATGTTTGTATTTATCGATATTATTTTTTATATTTGTTTATGGAAAAGAAAAATCAGCGAGATTATTGTCGAGAACTCATTAGAAAAAATGAGTGGAAATCTGCTTTTAAATTGGCTAAAGGGTTTGACATGATTTTTTCAAAAGAAGATATTCAAAAAATATCTATTTCATATGAATGTATGGTCGGGAATTCGGCTTTTTATAAAATGTTAGGATATGATTTAGATGATATTATAGAAAAATCAAAAAATATTCTTTTAGAATATTTAAAAAAATATGATTCGAAAAAATAATATATAGTAAATGAAATATATTAAAAATTTTAATGAATCAAATATATATGATGAAAATGATGATTTGCATCATTTCGTAAATATTAAAAGTAAATCATCATTTGATAAAATATTAAATGATGACGAAGTTTTGACCAATCGTGTAAAGTTTATATTAAATAAATTATCAAATGAGAATATTATTAAAGATGTTTTTCACAACACAAATCACAATAGAAAATTTGTGAATTTATATTTCTATAAAGATAACGGTGCTTCAGATACTATTTGTTTATTAGCACACCATGATATCAATAATCCTAAATCATTAAATGCTAATGATAATTCAGCATCTATAGTTAATCTTCTAAATTTGATTAGAAATTATAATTTGAATATTGGTAAAAATATTCTCATAGCATTCACAGATGCAGAAGAAATTGTGGATTTAAAAAATAATGGTGCGTGGCAGTTATCTCAAAAAATAAAAGAAGGTGTTTTCGGAAATGTTAAAATAGCTATAAATTTAGAATTAACAGCATATGGTTCTAATATATGGTATGAACATGATTCTATTTTAAATCCATACTTGAAAGAATTAAACGCAACAAAAGTAAAAACTCCTTTTAATGATTCACACTCATTAAGAGCGGCGGGAATTTCGTCCACTTGTATAGGCACAGTAGAAGATGAAGATATCAAACAAATAAATAAAATGGGATTTTGTGATACTTGGGGTGTTTGTCACAGAATAGAAGATAACCGTTATGATTATAACGATATGAAAAATTTTGTTGATAAATTATACGATATGATTAAAAAGTTATAAAATATATAAACAATTTAAAAATTCAATAATGAAAAAGTAATATATAGTTAAAATAATATAAATTTATGAGTGTAATTAAAAATTATAATAATTTTTTAAACGAAATCATTATTGGTGGTAACAAAGATTACAGTTTTTCAACAAATATTAAAAATTTAGATGTAGATATCAACTACATAGAATATTGGGATGAATTTAAAAAATTAAGCGTTTCGAAAGAAAATAATTCAATATATGAAAAAGATTTTATTATAGAATGGTCAATACTTATTGAAACAAAAGAGTATGGTGTAAAGAATATATTTCTCGATATAAAAAATGTTAGAGGGGAGTTTATTGTAGAAGAATGGTCAGAAGATGAAGATGATATATATCACAATATGTCATTCGATTCAAATGAAGCTGATTTTGAAATTGTATCCGAAGTTGAAATAAAGAATTCGATATACCCTAATAATATCGAAATTGATTTTAAAAATAAAAAAATAATTTTAACATAATGAAAAACATACACGACTACGCAGGGTTTCTAAACGAGAATAATTCTACTATTTCCGTAACAGCATATAATTTCGAATCATTGAAAAGTAAAATAAAAGTTTTACTAAGCAATGAAGATGATAGTAATTTAAAAAAAGGCTTCGAATTTGTATCGACTAATATAAATGATTATGAAAAAGATGAATTTGTTAGAGATATGTGTGATGGGTTTTTTGATAAAATCAATACGTTAATAATTAAAAAATATAAAAACTTTTGGAAAGAAGAAGATAAAGGTTATTCAGGTTTTAAATTCACAGGTAAAAATTATGATAAAACAGCTAATTTAAGTATTAATGAGATATCTAAAATGATTAAAAAAGAATTATCAATTGAATATACCGATTGGAAGTTTTCGGTTAAATTAGATAAATTCTCAGGCGGTCAATCAATCACTGTCGATATAAAAGATATGCCATATAATCCATATTCCGAAAAAGTGGATTATGCTTTTAAAAACGATGAGCATCCAAATTTAAGTTATAACGATGAATATTATAATGAAACATATTTAAAGGACGAAAGTAAGATTAATCATATTTTAAACCAATATAACTTTGATGATAGTAATTCACAAATTGATTATTTTCATAGTAGATATTACTCACATCTCAGAATTTCTGAGGATATTAAAAAGAAATTTTATCCCGATAACGCAGATATTAAAAGAAGTGAAGAATTTCATAAAGAGTGGAATGAGAGAGCTAAGAAAAGAAAAGAAATAGCCGATGCCAAAAAAGGCAAATTTAAAAAAGGAGAAGAAGTTATATTTATTTACGATAAAGAAAGTACTACAATACCTAAAGGTGAATATAAAGCCATAATTTTAAAAAGCCCAAATGGTAGAGCAATGTTCTCTAAATATGATATTAGATTTTTTGTTGATAAAAGAAAGAAAAATGGCGAAATAATTCAATTAGAAACACCGTTACCATATTTAACAACAATATACGATGAAAGTAAATTTAAAAAAATATAAATAAAAAAAGGGCTTCGAAGCCCTTTTTTTATTTTGTTAAACTATCTTTAACAATAGTCGAATCACTTTTCGTAGAATCGACTACGATAGAACTATCGACCACCACAACCACGCTATCAGCAGTCAACGTGTCATTCATTACCTCAGATGGTGTACTCACACCACAACCAACAATCGCTACCATTGTAGCAAAAACTAAAATCATTTTTTTCATATTTTTATTTATTTTTTTACACCTATTATATAACCTAACTTTTAAAAGTTTTTTTATTTTTAAATTATTTTAAACTTTTCACTATACTTTGTAGATGTAAATCTACAACAAAATCAAAGTTATCATTTCTATAACCACCAAACAAACTAAGTATTAACGGAATATTTCTACCTAAAGTATCACTAACATCTTCTATCATATCATAAACAATATCCGAACACCTAAGCCATTGTTCAGTTGATAATGAACCACAATCTAAATCATCTTCTATATGCGAATCTGCACCATGACAAAAAACAACATAATCTATCCTACCTTCTAATATTGCTTTTTTTAATTTTTTAATTTCTTTCTTTAGATTTTTTATATAAGATTCACCAATACCAATAGGGTTTATGTTAAAGCCCTTCGGAATCGCATAATTTAAATTTTTAACATATACTCTCGAATCTTCTATAGAGTTGCCATAATGAGCATCCAAATCAATATAACAACCTTTTAAACCATATTCTTCATATATTTTAATAGATGCTATCACCTGTCCCGAAAAAGAACAGAAATCATAACCCCTTTCAGGTGTAGAGTGATGGAAACCCGATGTAGGTGATAGAGATATCGTTTTCGGATTTAAAATAGAGTGTTTAATAGCGTTATATAAAGAAGAATTAGTCCAACACACATTCTCACATAATTGAACACTCCAAGGTATATTAATATCCGCTACATAATCATAATCACCTTTAAAAAAACCATTTACATAATCTTCTGTATGTGCTATTAAAAAATCAGTTTTTTCAAACTTGCTAAAACTATTTTCAATTTTAAAGTTTTCTTTAAAATTACTTTTTGAAATTTTTTCCACTAAAAATTTAGATTTTAATGGGGACTTACTTCTCGAACCTTCTATTTCAACATCACACATCTCGGCTCGGAAAAAAATATTTATTTCACCGCTATAGTTTCTCATTTATTTCTTATTATACTAAACACAAATATAACAAAAAATAATTATAATTACAAATAAATGTAATTTTCTTTGAACATATTTTCACCCTTTTTGCTTATTTGGATTTTAGTATATTTGTATTTTTCTAATAAAAATTTACACTTTTCTTTTAAATCTATAAATAAATCACTTTTAACCATCATATAAGCAGTGTTCAAATATTTCAAATTATCGTCGATTATATCACCACCAAAATCATTATTTTTATAACTTTTTTTATAATTTATATCATTTGGGTGTATTTCTAATTTATCAACATCATTTCTTTTTTCATAGTAATATTTCCATATCGATATCGCTTTAGGCATTATTACACTACTTGGTATAATAGCATTTGGATACACTTCTTGGATAGCGAAATCATAAATATTCGCACCCCAATCTTTTGGTGCATATGAGCGTAAAATATCAAACGAATTTCTTTCTAATAAATTATCAACTTCTATATACCCCATCACTCTATCATTTTTAAAGTCGAATAGTGTTATTTTTTTAGTAATTATTTCGAAGTTTTTTCTCGAATAAACAACAAGTCCTAAATCTTTATAATAATCATAACTCGCAACATCTACCCTTGCTTCTAAAATATATTCTAAAAAATTTTTTATTTCCATATTATATATATTTATTTTTAAGAATTAAATTGTTTCCAATTTTTAATTTTAAAAGATTCTAACACCGCTCCCCAAATCTAAGAAAGGAATTAAATCATTTTTATCAATTCTTTCATAACCATTATAAACAAATCCATTATTTGTCATAGCTATCATATTCAACCAATCTTTGTCAATGATATAGTTTTCAAACATTTTATCTGTATATTCTAAACTTGGTTTCTTATCTAATAACATTTTTCTATCTTCTTCTGTTCTCTATTTTCAAATAATTTAATGTGTTTCATATACTATATATTATTTTATATTACTAAGAGCTGACATACCTTGATATAAATCAACAACTCTCGTTTTGATAACAGCCATAGAATTTAAATTGTAATTATTTTTTTTAATTATCGCAGTTATCCATATTATATCTCCACGTTTAACTTCATTTCCACCAAAGTCACCACTAATAACCATAGCTTCTTCTAAAGCGGGGTTCTTTTCTCTTGGGTCATTTAAAGAGACATCTTGAATACCTACTATAGTAAAATCGTTATCTTTCAACTTTTCTAATTTAACCTTTCCTAAATCGGGAAAAGAGTTAATATCTGAAGATAAACCTTTTTCAGATTCATCTTTTTTTATATCAATAGATTTCTCTCCATCTTTTATATCGGATGTTTTTTTCTTGATATAATCTTTAAATTTTTTCACTTCGCTCATATCCTATATATAAAAAAACGATACTAAAAATTAGTATCGTTTTCTCTGTTATATTTATTGAAATATTCTTCCATTTTTTCAACTACTTCGTCAGCAGTATCGACGACCCTGAATAAATCCAAATCTTTCTCAGAAATAACACCCTCATTTATTAATGTTGTTTTTAACCATTCTATACATCCACCCCAAAAATCACTGCCTACTAAAATTATTGGGCAATTTTCCATCTTACCCGTAGCTTTTAAAGTTAAAGATTGAAATAATTCATATAATGTTCCATATCCTCCACTAACTGCTATAACTGCGTGGGCATATTTTAACATTAAAAAATTTCTAACCGCAAAATAGTTAACTTGTAAATTTTTATCAGGGTCTATGTAAGTATTATTACCCTGTTCAAATGGTAGCTGTATACCAACCCCAACAGATGGAGAACCACCTTCTTTTCCACCTTTGTTAGCACTTTGCATGATACCACAATTACCACCACCCGTAATAATAGCATAACCTTTAGAGCTCAATTTAAAAGCTATTTCTTCAGCTAAAATATAATGTTTGTTATCAGGCTTCAACCTCGCAGAACCAAATATCGCAACACTTTTATCCAAATCGCTCAACACCTCGAATCCGTGAATTAACTCGGATTGCATCTTCATAACTTGCCAAGCATCTCTTGCTTTTGTATCAGTTTTACTTTTATTGATTTCTTTCATAATAAATTAATTTTCATAATTTATATGAAAAAAGAATTTAAAGTTTAAAACTTTAAACTATTAAATTTCTATAAAAAGAAATAATTAAATTATGATACAAAATATAGAACTCACAGATTCAAATAATAAAAAAGAAATTTTTAAATACCACAATCATTTCGATACGTTTAAAAACATGAAGCCATGGCTTCATATAAAAGAAGATGAATGGACATGGATAAAAGAAAATATTGAAGAAGATGTTGTTAAAGATAGTTTAACTGTCTTGTTATCGGAATATACGTTCCCTTATAAAAGATTAACTATAGATGATGCCAAAGAAGATTTTTTAAAATTAATAGATTTAGATTCTGATAAAATGACAAATAATGGTAAATGGTTTTCAAGAAGCAATATTAATAAACCTTTAACAGAATTAATTTTATCGGGTAGTAATGTTGGTAATAAAGCATCTGATTTTTTTCAACAAGAATGGAGAATGAGAACCGAGTTAGAAAATTCACCATCTCAGTGGAGAGTTTGGAATACTCCAAAATTTATGAGAACGTTAATAAATTCTTTTTACAGTTTAAAACTAAAAGAAATTAGCGATAGTAGTGTTAGAACAGCATTGTCTTTGAGAAAGGGTGTTGCTTCTCAATTCAAACCTTCTGTCGCTAAATGGATTTATGATACTTATAAAGCAGAAAATATTTTAGATTTTTCGGCGGGTTGGGGTGATAGATTATGTGGCTTCTATGCTTCTAAGACGGGTAAGAACTTTTTAGGATTAGACCCCAATCCAAATGTTCATATAGGATATGAGAAACAAATAGCTTTTTATAACACTTTGACCAATAATAAAAAAGCTAAAACTATTATAACAGGTGCTGAAACGGTTGATTTAACAAATTATAAAGATAAATTCGATTTAATATTTACGTCGCCACCATATTTCAATAGAGAGAAATATACAACAGATGATACACAAAGTTGGGTGAAATATAGAGCTATTGAAGATTGGTTGGAACACTTCTTATTTAAAACAATAAGTAATTTAGAACCTGCTCTTAAATCGGGTGGAATTTTAGCAATTAATATATCCGATGTGTGTTCGACAAGTCGTGGTAGAAAAGAAAAAGGTTGGTTAGAGATATGTAACCCGATGTTAGATTATGTAGAATCTCTAAATAAATTTAAATTGGAAAAAATTGTTGGTTATAAAATGGCTAAAAAACCCGGTTCACAAAAAGATAATCCCGATGCATTATCAGATTCTCAGACATCAAATTTATCATTCGGTGAGCCCCTATTTATTTGGAGAAAGAATTAATCTTTCTCCAATCTTTTTAATGAATGTTACTATCTTTTCATTTAAAATTAGAATTTTTTCCCATCCCTTTTATTTCTTAGTTGAATTAAACGCAATTTCAAACTTTCCACTGCACCTTTTTCGGTTTCACCATATCCATGAGTATTTGCAAATTCACCACCCAAAAGAGTTGTGGAGTACATTCGACTAAATATGTCATATCCTATGTGATATTTAAAACTATATTCTCGACCTTTGCTTATCCAAGTATAAGTTTTTACATTATCATTATTTAATATGAAATCTTTATTTTCGTTTTCATTTACGAAAAGTTTAAAGTTCTTTATCTTATCAATCATTTTTATTTTTTTTACTTATATATTATTTTCATCCATCAAAACACCTAAATTATGCAATTTTTCACGAATTTCTAAAGTACTTGCATAAGTACCTTTATGTTCGAGGTGGTTATAAATAACCGATTTATTATGAATAATTGGTATTTGTTTAATGATATAATCTTTAACCGTTTCAAAAAGTATGTAAAAATATACAGCCAAGATATTTTTATTAAATTTTGTTTGAAAGATTTTAATAAATTATTAAATTATATTAAAATCATTTCAGGATTAACGGCTAATCCTACGTGAAATCTAAAAGATTTCACCACTTTTCTCATTATATTATAAGCAGCATT
>JACCDZ010496819.1_pt1 | contig 29366 bp, 25 predicted proteins | sample 7449551 | NCBI WGS metagenome assembly JACCDZ01 (sample SAMN15323452, study PRJNA562643) | freshwater metagenome | isolation source: river surface water | place: USA:Blue River Watershed | collected 2017-08-18 | reverse complement strand
TGGTGGGCCGTGATGGATTCGAACCATCGACCAATGGATTAAGAGTCCACTGCTCTACCAACTGAGCTAACGGCCCGCAAACGGGTTACTGCAACTTTCTCAACGGTAGAGAAAGGGGTGGGGTGGCTGATGGGACTCGAACCCACGACAGCCGGAATCACAATCCGGGACTCTACCAACTGAGCTACAGCCACCACAAACAACATTCGCTACGAGGCTGGTGCGCCCGGCAGGACTCGAACCTGCGACCCTCGGCTTAGAAGGCCGATGCTCTATCCAGCTGAGCTACGAGCGCAGGGTTGAAGTTCGCATCAACAGAAAATTGGTCGGGGTAGAGAGATTCGAACTCCCGACATCCTGGTCCCAAACCAGGCGCGCTACCGGACTGCGCTATACCCCGAATTTTCCGCCGACTCACTGTTCGAAAACAGCTTACCTCGTTGCGAGGCCGCATCATACGGAGCGGATGCAGCCCAGTCAACACAAGCTCAGTAAAGAATATTCCCAAGTGCTGAAAGTTTCATCAAATCGCCACATGACTGTAGCAGTGAACATTTTTTTCATGGATCTAAAATGTTCATGATGAATTCTCAGAATCTAAAAGTTGCCGACATCCATTTAATTATTGAAATGGCCTGGAGTGACGACACCTCATTTGAAGCCATTGTCTCGCAATTCGGCCTGTCTGAGCCGCAGGTGGTGATGCTCATGAAGCAAAACCTCAAGCCGGGCAGCTACAAAGCCTGGCGAAAACGCGTCAACGGCCGCCAGGCAAAACATGAGAGCCGCCGACTTGTTATGATCGAGGCCCCTCCCCTGAAAGCCGGATCGACACTTTATGAAGATTGAACGACTTCTCTTGCTTGGCGGAACCGGCGCTGTAGGCCAAGCGGTCTTGACCCAAGCACTGGCCAATAGCGACATTTTGCAAATCATTGCACCTACTCGCAAAGCACTGCCCTCACACCCCAAGCTCATCAATCCCCTGCTGGATTTCGACAACCTGCCTTTACGTTACGACGGCGCCAGTCTTGCACTGCAACAGGCTTTTACTTGCGATGCCGTCATCTGTGCTCTGGGAACAACACTGAAGCAGGCAGGCTCGCAGGCGGCATTTGCGGCCATCGACAAAGATCTGGTGTTGTCACTCTCACGCTTGGCACAAGCTGGTGGTGCGCAACGATTTGCGCTGAATTCATCCTTGGGTGCCAGCGCCAAAGGTAGTTTCTACTTGCGCACAAAAGCCGCCGTCGAGAAGGCCATCATCAGCATGAACTTTACGCGCACAGTCATTGTGCGCCCCTCCCTGATCGACTCCGATCGTAACGGTCAGCGCCCATTGGAGCATATCGGGGTTGTCATCGCGCGCTTCGCACGCGCCATCATTCCCGCGCGATATCGTGCAGTTTCGCCAGAAGCTATTGCCCGAAGCTTGATTGCCGGCGTCAAGAGCGCCGCACCGGGAACACATATCGTTGAATCCGAATGCATCATTTGATGCATGGATGAGGCATCGCTTTGACTGATGTATGCAGCACCAGTCAAAGCGCAGCTGCTTTTTTTACTTCCAAGCCAGATACATCAATTATTTTCGATAAATATTTCAAACAAACATTTCCGTAGTGGTTTTGTCTAATACAACCATTCGTGGCGACGCCTATTCTTTGTCCTAGACAAACCGATTCGACGGTTTGCACTGAGAGGTTCGACATGAATACCAACGTCGCTGTAAAACTGAACACTGCGTCTGCAGCTGAGACACCGGTGTTGCTGCCGATCAATGCCGTCGAACGCGAAACCGGAATTACCAAAGAGCTGCTGCGCATGTGGGAACGCCGCTACGGATTCCCTGCCCCACAGCGTGATGCTCATGGTGATCGCGTTTATCCATTGGGACAAATCGCCAAACTGCGTTTGTTGCGCCGCCTGATTGATGCCGGCTTTCGACCCGGCAAAGTCATAAATCTGGAAGCCGCCGAGCTCGAACACATGCTGCGCTCGCAGACACAGTCACGCAATGAGGTGCCAGCCGAACTGGAAGCCGAACTTCTGGGGGTTTTGAAAACGCATGATCCTGCCCAAGTTCGTGACTATCTGGCGCACCAGTTGCTGAAAATGGGCCTGGAGCATTTCGTTATCGACTTCCTGCAGCATGCCAATGCCATTGTGGGCGACACCTGGATGCGCGGCCTAGTGGAAATTCATGAGGAGCATTTGTTTACCGAACAAGTGCAAAACATCATGCGCCAGGCGATCGGCAATTTACGTGCGGTCAATCGTCCGCCGCGCATTCTGCTCAGCACGCCGCCAGAGGAAACCCATACACAAGGGATATTGATGGTTGAAGCGCTATTGCGCTTGGATGATGCCGATGCGGTCTGCTACGGCGCACAGATGCCGGTGAAGGATATTGTGCAGGCGGTGCAGCGTCACAAGATGAATATTGTGGCGCTGTCGTTCAGCGCCTCGTATCCAACCACCAAGGCCATTGAATTTCTGGAGGAGCTTCGCTTCCGGCTGCCGTTGGCGGTCGAGATCTGGGGCGGCGGGGCATCCTTGCGTTCAACACGACGCAGCGTAGAAGCCGTGAAGTTTTTTCATGATCTGCCGAGCATTCGTCAGGCCGTGAAGCACTGGCGCGTAGCGCATGGCCCTCGCTGAAACTGCGGCAAGCCATTACAACGTGGTGTGGTTTAAGCGTGATCTGCGCTGCCATGACCACACAGCCCTGATCGAGGCCGCTCGGTCAGGGCCAGTCTTGTGTGTGTACATTGTCGAGCCATCGCTTTGGGCACAGGCTGATGCGGCTAGGCAGCACTATCACTTTGTTCGTGAAAGTCTGCAGGATCTGGCCACTTCTTTGCGCCAGCTGGGAGGTGACTTGCGTGTCTTCGTCGGCGAGGCTGTCGAAGTTTTTACACTCATCCGGTCATGCGCCAAGTTTTCAGCACTCTTCTCACATGAGGAAACCGGCAATCACGTCAGCTATCAACGCGATCTAGCCGTGAAAGCTTGGTGCGTATCCGAACAGGTGCCATGGCATGAATGGCGACAATTCGGCGTTTTGCGCGGTCTGAGAAACAGAAATATCTGGCAGGCTGGCTGGCAGCAACACATGGCAAAAGCCCAGCACACCCTGCCCCGGCAACTGCATTTTTTTGTGCTGCCAATGCCACAGCTGGCGTTGCCAAGCGCAGATCAATTAGGTCTCCTTCAGCATGAGCCTCAGCAGCGACAACGCGGTGGCCGTCGGCAAGGGTTGAATACTCTGCAGGAGTTTCTCAGAGATCGCAGCCAACATTACCGTGGCGGTATCTCGTCGCCGCTTTCCGCAACAACAGCCTGCTCACGATTGTCGCCATACTTGGCTTTTGGATGCTTGAGCATGCGTGAGGTCGTACAGGCGACGTATCTACAAATTAAGCAATTGCCGGCCAGCGCCACGCAGCAGCGACGAGGCCTAGAGAATTTCATCAGCCGCCTGCACTGGCACTGTCATTTCATTCAAAAGCTCGAAAGCGAGCCTGAGTTGGAGTGGCAAAACCTGCATCGTGGCTATGATGGCTTGCGCGAACCCGACTGGAACGAGGCTCACTTTCATGCCTTGACCCAGGCCCGCACGGGCTGGCCGCTGGTCGATGCCTGCGTCACGATGCTGCATCAGACTGGCTGGCTGAACTTTCGCATGCGAGCGATGCTGGTGTCGGTTGCAGCCTACCCACTTTGGCTGCATTGGCGACCGGTCGGGGAATGGCTAGCCCGGGAATTTCTCGACTACGAACCTGGCATTCACTGGAGCCAGCTGCAGATGCAATCTGGCACAACCGGAATCAATACGCCACGCATCTATAACCCCATCAAGCAAGCGCAGGATCATGATCCTTATGGTCATTTCGTCCGGCGTTGGCTACCCGCCATGCGCCAAGTTCCCGATACCTGGCTATTCGAACCGTGGCGCATGCCGGCATCGGTGCAAAAGCGCTGCGGTATCACGCTTGGGGAACAGATTGCGGAACCATTAGTGGATTTGCAGGCCGCAACGCGTGCAGCAAAAACCAGACTGCTGTCACGGCGTGCGCAGCCAGAGGTGCGCGCCAGCAAGGCCGGCATCATTGCCAAACATGCGTCGCGAAAAAAGACAGCGCCGCGACAAACTGCACAAAAGCGACAGGTCGAGGCCTCATCGCAATTAAGCTGGGAGCTCTGAGCGTGCACAAAAAAGTCAGTCTGCCGCAGAAAGTCTGCATGATTTGCCTGCGTCCTTATGCTTGGCGCAAAAAATGGGCGCGTGATTGGGAACAGGTCAAATATTGCTCTGAGCGCTGCCGGCGGCAAACCACACCAAAGGCGACCCCATGAGTACCGCAATATACTGGTTCCGCCAGGATCATCGCCTACACGACAACCCAGCGCTACTCAACGCAATAGCACAAGCAGATACCTTGCTGCCCGTTTGCACCGAATGGCCGGCAGTGCCATCGCGCTGGCTTGGCCAACGCATCGGTCCGCATCGCCAAGCCTTCATTTGGCAGGCCCGCACAGGATTACAAGAGGCTCTAAGGGCGCGCGGCAGTGATTTGCTGATGTTGCACGGCGATGCCGTATCTGCGCTCACGAATACCGCACGCAGCGTAGGTGCCCGCCAGATCTTCTGTGAAGACATTGCCACGCCGGAAGAGCAGGCAGAAGTTGCAGCACTCCGCGCTAACGGGCTGCAAGTGGTGACGCACTGGCAAGCTAGCCTGCTAAGGCCGGAGCAACTGCCATTCGCGCCAGACAAGCTTCCCGATGTATTTACGCGTTTTCGTCAGCAAGTTGAGCGTGCGGCGTGTCGGCCGGATACACCCATGCCGGCCCCCGAGCGGTTCCCACCCTGCCCGACACTGCCAGCCGTAGCCACAGAGCCTCGCACGCCAAACCCAATAGTCGAAGCGCGCTCATCGTTTCCGTATCATCAGTCGGCGTTTTCAGGTGCTGAAGCTTCGGCGCTGGCTCATGTGCAGCGCTACTTCCACAGCGAACTGCCACAGCACTACAAAAGCACACGCAATGGCTTGATCGGCAGCGACTACTCGACCAAATTCTCACCCTGGTTGGCCATTGGTGCACTGTCTCCGCGACATGTACAAGCCGCATTGCATGCCCATGAACAGGAGTACGGAGCCAATGACAGCACCTACTGGATCTGGTTCGAACTACTCTGGCGAGACTATTTTCGCTTTCTGCACCTGAAGTACGGATCGGCACTTTATTCGGCACGGGGCCTGAGCCAGAGCACGCCCGTGCGCCACAATGCAAAGCACTTTACTCGCTGGTGCGCAGGTAAAACCGACGAGGCACTGGTCGATGCCGCGATGCACGAACTGTCGGCCAGCGGTTATTTGTCCAACCGCTTGCGTCAGCTAGTCGCCAGTTACCTGATTCATGATTTGGGCTGCGATTATCGGGCAGGTGCCGCTTGGTTCGAGTCACAATTGCTGGACTATGATGCCTACAGCAATCAAGGCAACTGGCTCTATATTGCCGGACGCGGTACCGATCCGCGGGGTGGCCGGCGCTTCAATCCCGCAAAGCAGACGCACGAACACGATGCCGATGGGACTTATCGCCGCTTGTGGGGCACGCCATGACGACCCAGCGTTTGATCCTAGGTGATCAACTCAACCCCGAGCACAGCTGGTTCTCGCAGGTCGATGACAACATCGTTCATGTTTTCATGGAGATGCGTCAAGAGACTGATTATGTCCTGCATCACGCACAGAAAATTCTCGCCATCTTCGCCGGCATGCGGGCATTTGCTGCCACGCTTGAGGCTGCCGGGCATCGAGTTCACTACTTGCGCATTGGCGATGCCGACAACCGGCAGGTACTAACGGCAAATCTGGACTGGCTAATTCAGCGCTATGACGCCACTGGCCTGATGTTTCAGGAGCCTGATGAGTGGCGACTGGATGCTCAGTTGAATGCCTATGCACAGCGCCAGAAAGCACGGGGAATGACCGTCACACAGGTCGACTCCGAACATTTCTACACACACAGAACGGCTGTTTCCGAGCACTTTCAGGGCAAGAAAGCTTGGCTGATGGAGCGCTTCAATCGCGACATGCGCCTGCAGCATTGTGTGCTGATGAGTACTGGCGACAAACCCGTCGGTGGGCAATGGAATTTTGATCACGACAATCGTCAGCGCTGGCAGGGTCAGCCTGCGGCACGGCGCGATCAACGCCCCTGCCATGATCACCGAGCCTTGTGGGCCGAGATAGAGGCTGCCGGTATCAAGTCATTTGGCAGTCCACAAGCAGAGTGCTTCCGGTGGCCGTTGAACCGACAGGAAGCCCTGCAGCAGTTTGAGTACTTTCTGCAGCATGGTCTGCCATATTTTGGTCAATTTCAGGATGCCATGTCGTCGCAGTGCTGGCGGCTGTTTCATGCATTGATCTCGTTTGCACTAAATACCAAGATGCTCTGTCCGCAGGAAGTGGTGATGGCCACCGAAGCCGCCTGGCATGCGGGCGATATTCCCCTGCCGGCAGCCGAGGGCTTCATTCGCCAGATTCTCGGCTGGCGCGAATATGTACGTGGCGTGTACTGGGCACAGATGCCCAGTTATGAAGAGCGCAACCATTTTCATCACGTGCAGCAGCTGCCCGCTTGGTTCTGGACTGGCAAAACGCAGATGCGCTGCGTGCAGCACGCCATCGAGCAATCACTGGAACATGCCTACGCGCATCATATCCAGCGCCTCATGGTCATCGGCAATTTTGCCTTGCTGGCTGGGCTTGATCCGCAGCAGCTGCATCAATGGTATCTGGGCATTTATATTGATGCCTTCGAGTGGGTGGAACTGCCCAACACGGTGGGGATGAGCCAGTTTGCCGATGGCGGCCTGCTGGCAACCAAGCCCTATGTATCAAGCGCGGCCTACATTGATCGCATGAGCGACTACTGCAAGGGATGCCGCTACGACAAAAAGCTGCGTACAGGCCCCAAGGCCTGCCCGTTCAATGCCCTATACTGGGACTTCCATGCGCGCCATGCCGACAAACTGGCGAAGAATCCGCGCATCGGCATGGTCTATCGGCAATTGGAAAAAATGACGCCGGAGGCAAAACAAGCGATTGCACTGCAAGCAGAGCAGATACGCGGACGACTGAATGCGCTTTAGACCGGCTTAGCCGGCCGAGCCATTGCGCCGAGCAAAGCGCCCAGGAAGACGATGGCCGCACCCAAGGCGATGCCGGATGTTAGTGTTTCACCCAGAATCGGCACGGCCAACAAGGCGCCCACCACTGGCACACCAGACATCATGATGACCACGCGCATGCTGCCCAGCAGCTCGACAGCCTTGGCATACGTCCACATGGCAACGCAGACCACGACAAAACCCTGATAGAACGATTGCAAGGCAATTTCATGCCAGCTCGCCGTGCTCAGGTGGCTAGGTAAAAACAAGGCAAATACCGGCAAATAGACCAAGGCCGACACCGCTGCCACGCCCAAGGTGACATCGAAAGCTTTGACCTGCCACACCTTGAGTAACACGGTGAACAATGACCACAAGCAACTGGCGGTGAGCAGGAAAAGATCGCCTTTGAGCGTGCTCTGCCCTGCTGGCAGGGTCGCTAGGCTAGTAAACAGCAAGGTCATTACGCCCGTGAGAATCAGCGCCAAGCTGAATAAGCGAATACGACTCGGCCGCTCGCCCAGTAATACGCCAGCAAAAATTGCGGTGAAAAATGGCAGCATCCCGGAAATCAGCACAGCGCCATGACTGGCTGGCGATATCTGAAAACCGGTATAGCTAGCCAGCGGATAGGTGATGCCGGCGAGCATGGCCAGCGTCAGTGACTGATACCAGCGCAGTTGACGCAGGCCGCTTTTCAGCAAGCGCGGCACCCACCACGGCGCGAGGACCAAAGCAGAGGTGCCAATGCGCAAGGCATCGATGTCGTAGGGGGTCAGCGTGCCGGTAGAGCCCAAACGCGATACCACGACAAATCCAGACCAGATCAGCAGCGTAATCGCGGCATAGAAATAGCCTGCATCGGCAGAAATCGGCGTTTTCATGTCTGGACTCGCAGGCGTTGAAGGCAGCTAGAATACACGCTACCACCCTCCTGAAAAGCGTCGATGCGACTTAAGCTATTTCTCCTAGAGCATTAATTCATGACCAGTCCGCACATTGAAGTCAGCCAACACGATGGCATCTGCCAAATTCTGATCAATCGCCCCGAACGCAAGAATGCCCTGACCCATGCCATGTATACCGCTCTGCATGAAGCCATCTCGGCGGCGGAGGCAAATCCGGCTGTGCGTGTTCTGATGATTTCGGGAGCAGAACAGTGCTTCACCAGCGGTAATGATATGCAGGACTTTCTGCAAAACCCGCCACAGGATGAAAGCGCACCGGTCATGGTACTGCTCGACAAGCTGCTGCATGCGCGCAAGCCCATCGTGGCCGCCGTGAGCGGACACGCCGTTGGCATTGGTACAACACTGTTGCTGCACTGCGACCTGGTCTATTGCGATACCTCGGCCCGCTTCCAGCTGCCATTTGCCAACCTCGGGCTTTGCCCGGAGGCCGGCTCCAGCTATTTGCTACCGCTCATGGCGGGCCATCGTAAAGCGGCCGAATTGCTCATGCTAGGCCAGCCGTTCAGCCCGGAAACTGCGCGTGAGATAGGTCTGGTCAATGAAGTGACTAGTCCGGAGGGTCTGCCAGCCCTGGCTCTGGCCAAGGCCCAGCAGCTCGCCGATCAGCCCACTGCCGCTATCTTGCTGACCAAGTCACTGCTGCGCAAAGCACCTTACGAAGCACTGGCCGCACACATGAAATTCGAGGGCGCACATTTCATGGCGCGCCTGAGCTCGCCGGAAGCCATCGAAGCCATGACGGCATTCCAGCAGAAGCGTAAACCAGACTTCAGACAGTTCGACTGAGCGCTTTCAGCACACATAAAAAAGGGTGCTCGCTGACCTGAGCACCCTCTCTTACTACCTGCAATTAACGCGTTAGAACGTACGCGAAATCAGCTCTTTCATGATCTCGTTGGTGCCGCCGTAAATGCGATTGGCACGCGTATCGATGTAGGCCTGAGCCACCGGATACTCCAGCATGAAGCCGTAGCCGCCATGCAGCTGCACGCACTCGTCGGCTACCTTGGACATCAGGTCAGATACCCAATACTTAGCGGCCGCCGCGGCATCTACCTGCAAGGTGCCCTTAATTTGCTCTTCGATGCACTTGTCCACGAAAACGCGGGCAATCTGTGTTTCCGAGCGCAGCTCGGCAAGCTTGTACTTGGTGTTCTGATAAGCCGCGACCGGCTTGCCGAAAACCTTGCGATCACGCACATACGCTAGGGTATGCGCCAGCACCTGCTCGCAACCAGCAGTGCACATGATGGCAATCATCAGACGCTCCCAAGCCAGTTCCTTCATGAGCATGATGAAACCCATGCCTTCCATGCCGATCAAGTTGGACTTGGGCACGCGCACATTGTCGAAGAACAGCTCGCAGGTGTCCTGCCCCTTCATGCCGACTTTCTTCAGCGGACGGCCCTTGCTGAAGCCCGGACGATCCGCTTCGATCAGCAACAGCGAGATGCTTTCAGCACCCTTACTGGGGTCGCCGGTCTTCACCACCACAACCGAAATGTCGCAGAGATAGCCGTTGGTGATGAAAATCTTCGATCCATTAACGATGTAGTCGTCGCCATCGGCAATCGCGCTGGTGCGCACGGCCTGCAAGTCGGAGCCCGTGCCCGGTTCTGTCATGGCGATAGAACCCACGGCTTCGCCGGAAGCCATCTTCGGCAGCCACTTCTGTTTCAACTCTTCCGTGGCGAAGTTGTTGAGGTAGTTGGCCACGATATCGGAGTGCAGCGAAAAACCGGAGGCGGAGTCGCCGGCACGCGCCTGCTCTTCCATCATGATCACGCTGTAAAGACGATCCACACCCGATCCGCCGTACTCTTCCGGCATGGTTGGGCAAAGCAGACCCAGCGCGCCTGCCTTGTTCCACAGATTACGATCAATGTGCTGCTGCTCTTCCCATTTCTCACGATGAGGGGCAAGTTCTTCTTCAAAGAAGCGTCGCGCAGTGCGGCGAAAATCTTCATGTTCGGCGCTGAAAATCGTGCGCGGAATCATTGGATTCATGGGGTTAGGGATATTCAAACTCATAACAAACCACTCCGGGAATAGTAAAAATCGTCTCTTGACCTCAAGAGAATGACTAAACGGTCTCAAGACAGGCACGTTTATACAAGCGCGACTGTGCAGTCGCAAGCGACTTGAGGCTGAACAGTCCTGTTTATTCATCGTTGCAACGCCATTCGTGAGCACTGACAGGTCATACCGGCGCATGCGAAAATGCGCGCCACTTTAATGCTCGCCCCTGGAGATCCCATGTCTGCCTTGTTGCTCGATGGCAAAGCCCTGTCGCTGAAAATGGAAACCGAGCTCGCCGAGCGCGTGGCGCATATCAAAGCAGCCAGCGGCCGTACGCCTATTCTGGCCACCATTTTGGTTGGCGATGACCCCGCTTCGGCCACCTATGTGACCATGAAGGGCAAGGCCTGCCAGCGTGTTGGCATGGAATCGATTCGCCTGGAATTGCCCAGTGTGACCACGACTGAGCAGCTGCTGGCCGAAATTGCCAAACTCAATGCCAACCCGGATGTTCACGGCATCCTTTTGCAGCATCCGGTGCCGCATCAGATCGACGAACGCGCCTGCTTCGATGCCATCGCGCTGGAAAAAGATGTGGATGGCGTGACCTGCCTCGGCTTCGGGCGCATGGCCATGGGCGAGAGCGCTTACGGCTCGGCAACACCCGCTGGCATCATGACGCTGCTCAAGCACTACGGCATCGCGCTGGCCGGCAAGCATGCCGTGGTCGTCGGGCGCAGTGCTATCCTCGGCAAACCTATGGCGATGATGTTGCTTGGTGCCGACTGTACGGTGACCATCTGTCACTCGAAAACGCAGAATCTACCGGCATTGATCAAACAGGCCGATATTGTAGTGGGCGCGGTCGGTCGCCCGGAGTTCATCAAATCAGAATGGATCAAGGATGGTGCCGTGGTAGTGGACGCAGGCTATCACCCCGGTGGCGTTGGTGATATCGAGCTGAAGCCACTGACCGGTCGTGTTGCAGCCTGGACACCGGTGCCCGGCGGTGTCGGCCCGATGACCATCGCCACACTGATCGAGCAGTCCGTACAAGCCGCAGAGCGTCAGCTCGGGCACTGACCCGCTAGCGCCCGGCATAAAAAAGCCCCTTTTCAGGGGCTTTTTTGTTCAGTCGTCGATGACCTTGAGGCGGCTGACCAGCAGCTTGTCGATACGCATGCCATCCATGTCGATAACCTCCAAACGCAAGCCTTGCCAGTTCAGCACCTGCCCGGTATTGGGAATACTGCCAAGTTCAAACAGTACAAGCCCGGCCAGCGTCTGGAAGTCACGACTACCTTCCAGCTCGTCACATTCCATTGGAAATAGATCGCGGAAACGCTCAATCGAAAGCGCCCCATCCAGCAGCCAGGAGCCATCCTCACGATGAACCACATCCGGATCATGCTCGCTGGCATCGGATGGCAGCTCACCGACCATGGCTTCAAGCACATCGGTCAATGTGACCAAGCCCTGAATTTCGCCGTACTCATCGACCACCAGCGCCAGATGCTCACGCTTGCTGCGGAACAGGTCCAGCAAGGCCAGTGGCGACAGGCCCATGGGGGCGAATAACGCGGGTTTGAGCAGAGCTTCGATATCCCAGATACCGTCACCTGCGAGCTGCTGCTGCAGCAATACGGGCAGCGACAAAACACCGACAATATTGGCCATGCCATCACGGCAAACCGGCAGATAACTGTAGCTGGTCTGCGCCAGCAAGGCTTTCTGCTCTACCAGCGGCTCATCCAGATCCAGGCACTCGATGTCTGGGCGCGTAGTCATAATCAGGCTGAGATTCCAGTCATCAAGCCGGAATACATTGGCCACCAGCTCACGCTCAGCATGTTCAAAGATGCCGGCTTCGGCACCTTCAGCCATCAGACCCTTGATTTCTTCTTCGGTTACCGGTGAGTCATCGGTGCGCTTAGCGCCGAGCAGATCCAGCACGCGCTCAGTAGACCAGCTCAGAAAACGCACCACCGGATGCGTTAGAAAAAGCACGCCACGCATGAAGGGTGCCACCACGCGAGCAATTTTTTCCGGCGACTGCATGCCCAGACGCTTGGGCACCAGCTCACCAACAATCAGCGAGAAATAGGTAATGACCACCACCATGCAGGTAGTCGCCATGATCTTGGCGTACGGCGCAAGCAGTGGGATGCCTTCGAATATCGGGCGCAGACGATCGGTAATAGCACCCTCGCCCAAGGCACCGCTCATCACACCAATCAGGGTGATGCCAATTTGCACCGTGGACAGGAAAAAGGTCGGGTGTTCAGACAGCTTGAGCGCGGCTTTAGCACCGAGATCGCCGGTATCGGCCATTTGCTGCAAACGAATACGACGAGATGACACGATGGCGATTTCCGACATGGCAAACAGACCATTGAAGGCAATCAGAAACAAAATCAGCAGTATGTCCATAGAAGGCGGCGGCTAGTGGCCGGGAGCGAGGGATCGCCGCAAGATGCGCATGATACATGCCAATGCGGCTTTCCCCTAGCGCAGTACCCGCCAGGCTAACGCCGACGAACATCGCACCGTATTGAGATCAGTCGGCTTTACGCCAGCGCACACCTTCGCGGGAAAACTCCACTGCCACGCCCATGCCTTGCAGCTGGGCACGGATTTCGTCGGAGCGCTGAAAGTTTTTCGCCTGACGCACGGCGGTAATTTCAGCCACCAGTGCTTCCACCGTGGCGACAAAATTGGCATCGCCGGCACCGGCCTGACGGAAAGCTTCCGGCTCGTGCTGCAGCAGGCCAAGGATGGCACCAAGACGCTTGAGCAGATTGGCAAACTGAGCAGCACCGGCGGCATCGCCAGCCTTGTCGCAGCGATTGGCTTCGCGCACCAGCTCATAGAGCACAGCCAAGGCTTCCGGCGTGTTGAAGTCGTCGTTCATGGCGGCGGCGAAGCGGGCTTCGTAAGCTGCCGTTTCCGATGGCTCACCGGCATCAGCACGCGCAAACGCACCGAGGGTGGTGTAGAAACGCTCCAGCGCCTGCTTCGCCTGATCCAGCGCGGCATCGGAATAGTTCAGCGGGCTGCGGTAGTGGCTGGCAGCAATGAAATAGCGCAGCACTTCCGGATGGTACTGCTTGAGCACTTCGCGGATGGTGAAGAAGTTGTTCAGCGACTTCGACATCTTTTCCGCGTTCACCTGCACGAAGCCGACATGCATCCAGGTGTTTACATAGGTCTCGCCGGTGGCGGCCTCGCTCTGCGCGATCTCATTCTCGTGGTGCGGGAACAGCAGGTCGCCACCGCCGCCGTGGATATCGAAACTGTTGCCGAGGCAGCAGGTGCTCATCGCCGAGCATTCGATATGCCAGCCCGGACGGCCATTGCCCCAGAGCGACGGCCACGACGGCTCGCCGGGCTTGGCCGATTTCCAGAGCACGAAGTCCATCGGGTTCTGCTTGATGTCATCGATTTCGACGCGTGCGCCGGCCTGCAGATCATCGAGCTTCTTGTTGGACAGCCGACCGTATTTCGGAAAGCTGGCCACCGAAAAATAGACATCGCCATTCTTCGCCGGGTAGGCATTGCCCTTGTTCACCAGCGTGCCGACCATGCGCAGGATGTCATCGACATGATCGGTGGCTTTCGGCTCCAGATCCGGGCGCAGGGTGCCAAGCGCGGCGGCATCGTCATCCATGGCGGCGATAAAACGCGCCGTCAGCGCCTCGATGCTCTCACCGTTTTCGTTGGCACGGGCGATGATCTTGTCGTCGATGTCGGTGATGTTACGCACATAAGTGACTTTGAAGCCCAACTGGCGCAGCCAGCGCGCAATGATGTCGAACGACACCATGACGCGGGCGTGGCCGATGTGGCAGTAGTCGTAAACGGTCATCCCGCAGACATAGAGGCTGATTTCGCCAGCCTTGCGCGGCACAAACACGGCCTTGGCTCGCGCCTCCGAATTGTGGATGACCAGACTGGCGGCGAGCGGACTCAGGCCGGGTGCAGACAGCAGACTCATGCCGGCTTGCCCCAGGAATCACGCAGGCCGACGGTGCGGTTAAACACCAGATGCTCCAGCGTTGACTCTTTCAGATCGACGCAGAAATAGCCTTCGCGCTCGAACTGGAAGCGATCCTCGGCCACGGCCGTTGCCAGCGACGGCTCGACACGAGCCTCACTCAGCACTTCCAGCGAAGCGCCGTGCATGAAGCTCTTGAAGTCGGCATCGCCACGATCCGGCGCGGCATCATTGAACAGGCGATCGTAGAGACGCACCGTGGCCGGCAGCGAATGCGACGCCGACACCCAGTGAATCACGCCCTTGACCTTACGATCGACCGGGTTGGCACCCAGCGTGGCGAGATCCAGCGAGCAGCGCAGCTCGGTGATTTCACCGGCGGCATTCTTGATGACCTCATCGCAACGCATGATGTAGGCGTTGCGCAGACGCACTTCGCCACCGGTCGTGAGGCGCTTGAAGCCCTTGGGCGGCACTTCCTCGAAATCAGCGCGATCAATGAAGATTTCGCGGGTCAGCGGCAGCTCGCGCTCGCCCATGTCCACATTCGGGTGGCGCACGGTACGCAGAACTTCGTGATGGTCATCGGCAAGATTGGTCAGCACCACTTTCAGCGGCCGTAGCACGGCCATGGCACGCGGCGCGCTCAGCTCCAAATCTTCGCGGATGCAGAATTCGAGCATGGCCACATCAATCACACCATCGCTTTTGCTGATGCCGATGCGATCGCAGAAGTTGCGGATCGAAGCCGGCGTGTAGCCGCGGCGACGAAGGCCGGAGATGGTCGGCATACGCGGATCGTCCCAGCCGTGCACTAGCTGCTCGTCCACCAGCTGCTTGAGCTTGCGCTTGCTGGTCACGGTGTAGTTCAGGTTGAGGCGGGCAAATTCGATCTGCTGCGGATGCGGCAGCGACGGCAGCTGATCCAGCAGCCAATCATACAGCGGTCGGTGCGCTTCGAACTCCAGCGTGCACAGCGAGTGCGTGATGCCTTCGAGCGCGTCGGAAATCGGGTGCGTGTAGTCATACATCGGGTAGATGCACCACGCGTTACCGGTCTGGTGATGCTCGATGTTTCGTATGCGATAAAGAATCGGATCACGCAGATTGATGTTGCCCGAAGCCATGTCGATTTTCGCGCGCAGCACATGCGCACCATCCGGGAACTCACCCGCTTTCATGCGTGCAAACAGGTCGAGATTTTCGGCAATGGAACGCTCGCGATACGGCGAGTTCGAGCCTGGCTGGCTCAGCGTGCCACGGGTCTCACGAATCTGCTCGGGCGTCTGCGAATCCACATAAGCCTTGCCAGCCTGAATCAGCTCGACGGCAAAATCGTGCAGCGCCTGGAAGTACGAGGAGGCATAGCGCACCTCGCCGGCCCACTGGAAGCCCAGCCATTGCACATCGCGCTGAATGGCGTCGATGTACTCCTGCGACTCTTTCTCGGGATTGGTATCGTCGAAGCGCAGATTACACAGGCCGTTAGCACCGGGGTGCGAAGCCGCTTCCTGGGCCAGTCCGAAGTTCAGGCAAATCGATTTGGCATGGCCGATATGCAGGTAGCCGTTCGGCTCCGGCGGAAATCGGGTAACGATCTGGGTATGGGCATTGCTGTCGATATCAGCAAGCACACGCGTTCGGATGAAATCTCTGGCTTCAATCATGGTCTAGCAGGCAAAATTAAAGGCTGGAGTGTACGCCTCACGGGGGTATGCTCTCAACCGAATACGGGCTGTACCGGTCCGCTGTCATTCATAAATACGCAGGAATTCACGCATGCAAGTTGCTCTCAACACCAATCAAGGCCGCATCGTGCTGGAGCTCGACGCTGCCAAGGCACCAAAGACCGTTGCCAACTTTGTTGAATATGTAAAAAGCGGCCACTACAACGGCACCATCTTTCACCGCGTGATCGACGGTTTCATGATCCAGGGCGGCGGCTTCGACGAGAAAATGAAGCAGAAATCGACTGGCACTCCGATTCAGAATGAAGCTGACAACGGCCTCAAAAACGACATCGGCACCATTGCCATGGCCCGCACCGGCGACCCGCACTCCGCTACCGCCCAGTTCTTCATCAACGTTGGTAACAACGGCTTCCTCAACCACAGCGGCAAGAATCCGCAAGGCTGGGGCTACGCTGTGTTTGGCAAGACCGTTGAAGGCATGGATGTGGTCAACAAGATCAAGGGCGTGGCGACCGGCAATGCCGGCGGTCATCAGGATGTGCCGCGCACACCGGTTGTCATCGAAACTGCCGAAGTGATCGCGGAGTAAGCCGTGGCCTGCGCCCTGTTGCTGTCGGATGTTCATCTCGCGCCGGACCTGCCGCGTTGCAGCGAAGGCCTGAAAACCCTGCTGCACGAACTGCCTGGCGATTGCTCGGCGGTGTATGTGCTGGGCGATTTGTTCGAGGTCTGGGTCGGGGACGACCTGCACACGCCCTACCTCGATAGCATTTACGAGAGTTTCCGCAGCGTCAGGGCGCGCGGCATCGAGCTGGTCTTTTGCCACGGCAATCGCGACTTCCTGCTCGAACGCGGCCCCGCTGGTGTGCCCGGCTTTGCCGAGCTGGCTGGCGGACGCATGATGGCCGAGTCAGAGGTCGTCGATCTGTTCGGCACACCTGCCCTGCTCATGCACGGCGATCAGCTCTGCACGCTGGATACCGCCTACATGGCATTCCGCCAGCAATCGCGCAGCAGCGAATGGCAGCAGATGATGCTGACTAAGCCGCTGGATCAACGCTTGATGGTGGCAGAGATGTGGCGCATGCAGAGCAAGGCCGCGAACAGCAATAAGCCGGAGAACATCATGGATGTGACGCCGGCAGAAGTCGTTCGGGTCATGGCTGAAGCCAATGTCGAGCTGCTCATTCATGGCCATACGCATCGTCCGATGCGTCATGCAGTAGAACTGCCCGGTGACATGGCCGGTGAACGCCTAGTACTGGGTGACTGGCGCGAGGAAAGTGGCGAGGCAGTGATTGCCTGGGCACGACCAGACGGCATTGAACTCGTGCCCTACCGGTTCTGAATCATGGCCAAAAGCATTCTGCAAAAAGCCATTGAGGAACTCCAGAAGCTGGCGGAAAAGCAAGGCGAAGCTATCTTCGTTTACCCGGAGTTTGGCGACAAACGCAGCTACAAGCTGACCCTGCTGGAGCCTTACCTAGATCTGCTCATCATTCACTATGAGTCTGCGGGCGAGAGCTTTGCACTGGAAACACCGAAGCTGCAGAACTTCGACTTCTCGAAGTCTCGTCTTGAATTACACATGGTGGATATTGATGGCGAGGGCTTGTTGCTGGTTGCCGAATAGGCACCTCAGCCTGACATTTTCACCTGCGCCACCAAGGCCAGCACATCGATGTTTGCTGCGGCCTGCACAACCGGATCATGGATTCGCGCATTAACCTCCTTGACGATCTGATCACGCACAATCGGCTTCACCAGATTGAGCTTATCGAGCACATCGCTGGGCAGATTCTCACCCACCAAATCAATGCGTATGCTGTGACCAGACACTGGATGCGGTACCAAGCGGAGCATCACCGGGGCATAAGTTTCCACATCAATCTGCACCTGAATGTTCACAGCGAGTGAAAACTTAAGGTCAATCCCGAACAGCTCAACATCCAGCTGCAAGTCACCAAGCACCGACAAGACAAACGCAATCTTAGGCAAATGACTGAGCAAGGGATCGACCGAAATGTCGGCGAGTTTGAAGACATAAGAAATAACCAGCATGTCTGCGGGCAGCTTACGCATGGAGCCAGCAATGGTCTGCTCCAGCAAGGCCTCAATTTCATTGCCCAATCGATGAGCAGTGACCACGTGCTGAATGAAATTATGACCAAACTCAGCGTAGCTTATGGGTGTCATGTTCGGCATCGCGAACCTCGGTTCAACAACTATCGGTATTGCGTTGAAAGAGCATGACATCGAACGCGGCCAGTGTTTGAAAGCTTTCGTTGGCTTCGAGTAATGCCCTGCGCTCGGCGGTCGCCTTCCACGCATATGGTGTCATGGCGAGCAGGTCTTTCAACGCAGCCTGCGACAGTAGCAGCGGCGCTTCAATCCGCACACGCTGCTGCAGCTCAAAATGATCGTTGAAGGCCGCCAAAAACTTGTCCGGCTCATGCGCCCGAACTTGCTCGAACAGCCCCTCACGCACTTGCCATAGATGATCAGGTGCCGGCGTTACCATCAGCACATGCCCTCGTGGCCTCAGCACCCGTTGCATCTCAGCGACCGGTAAAGGGCTGAAGAGGCTGCTAACAACATCCAGCGAGGTATCAGCAAAAGGTAGCAAGGAGCCACTGGCCACCAGCCAGGTCACTGATTTCTGCTGGCGGGCAGCAAGCTGGATGGCTGGCTTGGCAATGTCGAGACCGCAAACTGACGGCACTTCGGCACGCATGGCCTCGGTGTAATAGCCCTCGCCACACCCCAGATCCAGCAGGGATTTCGGCTGCAAATGACGCAGCAACATCGCTACCGCCTCACGCAAGGGCTGGTAATGCCCTGCCGCCAGAAAACGACGACGCGCCGCAACACTTTCTGCGGTATCACCCGGTGACAAGCTTTTCTTGTGCTGAACCGGCAGCAGATTGACATAGCCCTCGCGGGCAACATCGAAGGCATGACCATGATTGCAACACCAGGTTTTGGCGGGCGTTTGCAGTGCTGTCCGGCACAACGGACAGATCAGTTCAAACATGCGGCAGGCTCTCGCTGATCTGGAATGTGCAAGGTTGCCGGTGGCAGACCGCTATGGAAACGGACCTCTTGATCCGGAGACTCAATGAGGCCGCGCTCGATTTCGCGGAAAAAGGCCACGCGCTCATCAATAGCTGTCGGCGAATAGGCTGCCGCCAACCCAAGATAATGCTGGAAATGGCGAGCCTCCGAGCGCAGCAAAAAGGTGTAGAAACGCTTCAGTTCATCATCCAGATACGGTGCGATGGCAGCAAACCGCTCACAGGAACGAGCCTCGACAAACGCGCCGATGATCATCAGATCAACCAGATGCCCCGGCTCAGTGGTACGCACATGCTGACGCAGGCCATTGGCATAGCGTGCCGCCGACACAGGTCGATAGCTGATGCCGCGTTTCTGCATCAGCTCGCGCACCTGCTCGTAATGCAGCAACTCCTCGCGCGCGAGTTGCGCCAGCTCGGTTTGCAGCTGGTCACGATCGTTGTAGCGAAACAACATATTCATGGCTGTACTGGCAGCCTTTTTCTCGCAGTTGGCATGATCCTGCAGCAGCAACGGCACATCCATAACCGCAGCCGCCACCCACTCGGGCGGCGTAGCACAAGCGAGAAAGTCTTTCACAGGTTGGAGAAAATCCATCACACACTCACACAGGGGAAACGATGCTGAAGCTCAAGCCGGCATGTTGCTGCAGGCGTGCAATCAGGGCATCGCCCATGACAGTGGCAGGTGTCCAGAATCCACCCGCCTTGTCGATCTTGCTAATATCCATTGCCAGACAGGTCGCTGCCTCGCCCAACATTTTGCCGGTAGAGCCATAGCCTGGATCACGATCGCCGGTAACTTTCGCTACCAGCGTTTGACCCGCCTCGGTCTTACCGAACAAGCGAATGTCGTAATAACCCTCACGCTGTGCTTTGGGCGACGGCCCTTCACCCGGCTTCGGCACCACAAACCGCTCCAGCAAGTTACGCGTGGGAGCCAGTGCAGCAGCGGCCATGAAGCCACCGAGGCCGGAAGCAACTGCCAATGCAGCCAAACGCCCCTGCCAGCCGCTCCCCGTCAACTGAGTCTCGTCGTAGCAGAAGTTTTCGCCATAGCGGTGGCATTGCAGCGCATTGCTGCGATGCACCACCTTGGTATTGATTGCCGCCATAATGAACGGCACCTGCCAAGATTGCGCATCGTCATCAAACGAAACAGCAGCTGGATTAGGCTGACGCTGACTGAGCTGTTGCGCACAGAAAGCGTAAGGGTTTTTCAATACCCTCAGAATAGCGCGATCCTTGCCGACTTCACGCAGCATTTCCATCATGCTGGCCACGGTGCCGCCGGAGAAAGTGCCGCGCATGGCTTTCACGCGCAGCTTCACACGCGAACAAGGTGCCTGGAAGCGCGCCTGCGACTGACCTTGCAGAAAATACGTGCCTAGATCCGAGGGCAGTGAGTCGAAGCCGCAGCAATGCACGATACGCGCACCACTGCGCTGGGCGGCCACTTCATGCTTCGCCAGCATGCGCGCAATCCACTGCGGCTCGCCGGTAAGATCGCAATAATCTGTGCCCGACTCGGCGCAGACCTTGACCAGCTCCGAGCCATACAAGGCATATGGCCCGACGGTGGACACCACGACACGGGTCTGTGCACAAAGTGCCTGTAGAGAAGCTTCGTCATGCGCCTCAGCCAAAATAACCGGCAGCTCGCGGGCAGCATCACCCAAACTAGCTTTCAATTCGGCCAGCTTAGCCGCCGAACGCCCGGCCACAGCCCAGCGGATCTCGCCATTCAGGCCGTGGCGATCCCACAGATAGCGGGTCAGAATTTGCCCGACAAAACTGGTTGCGCCAAATACCACCACATCAAAATTGGCCATGACTGCATCCTCGAATAAAAAGCCGCCCCGTGCATGGAGCAACACCGACGCTCAAGAATCACATCATAGCCAAAACCACCTGTCCTGACCCGTCAATAACTCAGATTGATTTGCAGAATGGCCGTGGTGCCGCTAATTTCATTAGCCACCACAAGCAAGGGTTTGCCATTCGGCGAACTGTCTGCGGCAACAAAGGTCAAGCCTTCCGGCCCGAGATCGCCGGTAGAACCCGTACGCGTATTAAGGTATGTCACGAAAGTCGCCGCCACAGGATCGGTAATGTCATAAACCATGACACCGCCCACACGCTCTAGCCCAATGAACGCGTAAGTCTTGCTGCCAAATGTAGCCAGCGTCACGCTTTCCGGCTCAGGCCCCTTGGCTGGGCTGCGATCATCCAGCGTATTATTGTCGTGACTGGTATTAAACATGGCATTGGGCAACGCCTTTGTTTGCTGCTCGAACTGATCACCCGAGTCGTACACACGCGCTAGGGTGCTGGCGTTCCAGATCGAGAACGAACGCGAGCCAAACGAATACAATTCACTGCACTGGCCCATCGCATTCTTACCGGTAATATTACCGTTAGGGAATGCCGTCACCCTCAAACGCCCCAGATTGGAGTCCAAAATTTGATTCGCCGCATCCGGAAATACGGCCGGATCCAGACCATTCGAACACCATTCGCGAACACGCGGATCTTCACGCCCACCCACATTGATGCCAAGGTACTCGCGAGCGTCACCTTCATTGGCAGTAACCAAGTAACGCGTACCCTTCACGCTATAGCTGGCGATAGCATCGGGCAGGTAAAGCCCCTTTACCAATACCGGTGCAATCTTCACGGCTGGCGTGCCTGAATTGGTGTTAATACCACCGTCTTCATTGCTCACATCCATACCGAAACCGGTAATGCTGTGATCTTTGGTACCGAGCGAACGAATCGATGTAATCGTACTGTTGACCAGATTCACTTCGGCCACAGCATTGTTTTCCTGCAAAGTCACGAAGGCGGTCTGGCTATCGGGCGAAATAGTCACATATTCCGGCTCCAGATCCTGGGCCACGGTCGCATTTGGCCCAAAGAGGCGAACACCCGCTGCGCGCAAGGTATCTTGCTGCGTGTTATAGCTGTCGAAGGTGATTTGCGTGACCACGGGACTTAGGCTGGATGCCGTGGGCGACACACCCGGTACGCTGATTACACTGACAGAACCCGCCGGATCAACAGAAGTGGGCTGGCCATAGCTGTTGGGTTCGCCCTCATTGGCTACCACCACACGGCTGCCGTCGGGCGTAAATGTCAGCATGTCGGGCAAGGCACCCACGGTCACTGAAGCTAGGCGAGCCAAATCTGATGCTCGGTAGAAAATCACGCTGCCGTTGTCTTGCTTGACAGCTGCCTCAACGGCAATAGCCACGATGCCATTATGAATGGCGATGCTGTTAGCACCGCCCAGACCTGTGCCGAGATCGGTCGATGTCAGCGTGCCCAGCAACACCGGTGCTGCCGGATTGCTCAAGTCCAGCACATCCACGAAACCTTGCGCACCATTGACCACAAACAGGCGCTTGCTGAGTGGATCAAACGCAGATATTTCGGCAGCACCCTGCTTGCTCGGATCAGCGGCTTTGTGCTGAAAGCCACCGATTTTCTCAAGGCTCAAAGCAATCGGCGTAAGCACTTTGGCAGATGAAGATGAGCCTGACTGATTACAAGCGACCAAAGCACCAGCGGCTAGCAAAGTGGCCAGTATCGTCAACTTGAATGAGGTGCTTACATGAGAGGGGTTGAGCAGTTGCATTGGGATCTACCTTAAGGATTTATCCCAGACAATCTGGCGAGGCCTTGTTAAGGCCTGAAGTCATTACAGTTACAGTTTCATTGATCAGTATCAGCCTGAAACGAGACTTCTCAACCCCAGAAAGCACAAAACCCGCTAGGCACAAGGCTTTGCGGGTTCCGTAATTTGGTAGGCCATGTCAAAGTTTCCCGGTCAGTTAGGCATACATACCACAACCACCATAAAAGCCCATTAAACCCTCTGAAACAGCATCTTTGCACAATTTTTCGGTTTAGAAAATATGGACTTTGTGTGCCATACCTGCAATATTTTCCATCATAAAATGTCATCATGACGACTCTTTATTTATGCATCATGCATAAATTTTCGATGACCCCTACCCCACTTTGAGGTGGTTTTATGGTCAGAAAAGGCACCAATGAACCCTTTCAGGGATCCCTTGGTCTCATGCCAGCGAAAAAGGCTCGGCAGAAGGTTAAGGCATCTGCACCCCCAGCATTGCGTGCCTCCCAAATAGTGGACTACGAACCAGCCGCCTCTCGTGTTTCAGCCGGACAGTTACTCGACTGGATTCGACCGAACTTGCAGCAAGAATTCGGGCTTCAGGTCAGCCCACAAAATGCATCACTTCTTCTGCAAATTTTTCCACCTACAATCTGCGCAATTGGAAACAAGCGATGGGGGTGTGGGAACACACAACTATCTACCTCCCTACTTCAGTGCTTACCCATTGATGAGCTTGTTGAAGTTCGTTACATAGATCCTGAGCATCCACTAGCCTGCGTACAACTTCCAATTCACACACTTCTGAAGTGCTTACCAATCGAAGACTTGCTACCGACTGTCCATAGCCTTGCCAAGCTGCTTGGCGATGTTGATGCACATAATCAAGAAGATTTGGCAGCAACACTCGGTGTAAGCCAATCCACGATTTCGCGTTGGCTCAAGAAAATGGATCTCACCAGAAAATGAACGCCCTTGAGCTTCAGGTCATTTTGGATAGGCTTGCTCATGCAGTCTGGGCACCGCTTGATCAGCGCTATCTTCTCGCCATTGCAAACAGGCTTCTAGAAGCCACTTCTGCTGAGCCGCGTATCCTTGAGGCTCTCCAGTTGACCACTGATGACCTCCGATACCTGCCTCAAATGATTTCAGAGGCTTCCCTAGTATCTGCCGAGAGACATTCACAGCTTCAATTGGTTGCCCAAGATCCGGTAAGTTTTGCCGAAAATCGACACGGCAGTCACCCTTTAGCAGGCGTTCTGCAGCTGATGCCCGGCTATACGCTGGCACTGACGAAAATGCCTGCAGCAGAGCATCATTATGAGTTCGAGCAGCTTGTAACACATTCAATGTTGGCAATCATCGAATTGAACTTGTCCCGTAGCTTTTCAGACTACAAGCAATCTGCAACACAGCTTTTGAAGCGCGAACTCAATGCTCAGCAGAAATTAGAGTGGCAAGACTTACCTCCGTTTAGTCACAACCAACATCAACTTTCATTGTCAGCTCGCAAATGCGTTAGTCGCCTATCTTTCAAGCTTCAAGAGGAATGGGATGTTCTAGATCAGCTGACTTGGCGTCGATTCGTTGCGAGCACTAAGCGCTTTTTGGCACGCCCGAATCGCCCTGTGCGTCGCATCCAAAAATCCAGTCACAAAAAGCAAAGACGTGCAGCTCGCGTCATATACCGGAGCAAATCGTCGGCGACGCACATCAGATCTCCGCTGCAGCTTATGGAACTGAAATTTGTGGATCCCGTCGACCCCAGTCCTCAGCTCATCATCAAGACGAAGCGCATCAATATTAGGCAAGCCCGTAAGGCACTTAACCTTGATCTTTCACCTTATGAAATCGTTCAAGAAGATAGCTTTGATGTGGGTGCTGAGACACATAAGTTTCACACCTCAGCATCTGTAAAAATCGCCGGCCGCTTTCAAAAAAAACAACTTTCGAATGCCGCACAATTGCTTACCTGGTCCTCAGCCAATCTCACACCCTCCAATACCGAAGCTCTTATCAATCAGCTCAGCGATGCCTCGCAGGAAGTCTCATCGCGTGGACTAGCGGCCTGCTTTTTGCTGGCCTCACTAGCATTGGGTAGACCACTAGAAGAACTGTTGCCGATGGGCCTGACTCTGGATGTTCACGCATCCTCAGTCGATGACATTCTCGAGGATGAGTACGCCGCTGCGATTGTCCTTCCAAGGCTTCTAGCTATCGCAATTAGAGTCAACCAAGCTCAAGTCAAAATGAAACATGACTGGGCAGGAATAGTGCCCATTTCCCACTATGTATTGGTGCCTGACTACTTCGACTTAGGACGACTGCTTGAACACTTCGGCGATGCGGTCCGCACCCCAGGGTCGCCACCCTCGAGACAGATTAAAAATACAATCAATGCAGCACTGACACTGCTCACGAGACAACTGGCGAACAATGGAATAAGTACGTCCAAAATTTGGCAAGCATTGCCGCGACAAATGCAGTCTGAAAGTGGCATGGCAACAGGGATGGCTATGCTGACGGGATGGCAGACGCAGAACAGTAAAGTTGAACTGCACTACCACGCCATCCCCGCACAAATGTTGGCAAGTCGTTACATGGCCGCCATGACTGAACTACTGGGCGACTATGAAAATCATTTTGCTCCACTGGAGCGCCTATTACCTGAGCAGAAACTCTACGTCGGCGCACACAACTGCCCTGCAGATGTAGAGACACGAAATCTAGTTAAAGGGTTCAAAAAAGCCATGGGACGTCATCGACACGACATCAGCAAGTCTCACAACCTTTTGACTCTATACACTCTGTTTGTTTGCACAGCCGGCTTTGGACTTCGTCATGCAGTTGATCCAGATTTTGAGGTCAATCGTCACGGATCATTGAGCTGGTTGAGTTATGTTGAAAAAGGTCAGCATCGTCAGTTGAAGCTCCCTGAATTGGTCGATCAACAACTCCAGCTTTATGAAGAACACATCCATAAAATGAAGAGCCGCCGGCTTGTCAAAGCTCTGGTCGGGAAGCACAAGTTCTTTTTGCTTGATGAAGCAAGCGCCACAAAGTTCCGCCTGCCCTCGCCTGGTCGCATCGGCGAGGAGCTGAAAGCCTATGGCATCGACTTTCCTCTGCCTTTGAACAGCTACCGACGCTGGATGTTCTCAAAGTTGTTCGAAGCAGGTCAGCGCGGGATTGGTACCGATTTTTTCGGAGGACATGGGGTATCTGGACGACTGCCTATGACGGAAACCAACTCGACGACCGTAGATGTTTATTTCGAGCTAGCTGAGACCCTTGATCGCATCCTGACTCAGACTGGATGGGAACCACTGTCGTGAGTGAGCACAAGGTATCTCCTCAACCCCAGCGATTTACAGCTGCCATAGAGCTTTTAGCCAAGTTGACCAGCGTAGAAGTTTCGCTGCTGACCGAGCCGCTAGCGTTGGGCTACCCCTACCCTCAAGTCACACAACTTCAATCTGCTCTCCTGCGAAAACTGCATCATCAAATACCTGCTGAGCTTGAGAACGCGCTTCTCAAGAAAAATACCCGCGCCATGATCAATGCCTTACGCGACATGATGCCGGCGGCACTGCGACATACCTGCCCAGCGGAGCAGTTGGAGGCGATTCAGTCGCTTCTGGAGATTCTTGGCTTTGAAAACGCACGGCAGTTTCCACTGCTGGCAAGAGATGCTAAACAACCAATTATAGATGGCACATCGATCCAGCTTTTGAGTCAGTCAGATCGCTGGATGCAGACAACCATAGCTTTGCTTGAGGGCAGCTTCCGGCGTGAGATCAAGTTGCTGGCCAAGCAGCGACTAGGAATCTTGTGCGTATGGCTGGCACAGCTAGCTGGGGTATCTAGCAAAAGCGAAATGCGTATCGCACTGATTGAGTTACAAGCGGGTCGCATCCGCCGGCATGGCAATCTCTACTGGACGAGCGGCTGCTATGAAAAGCGACGCAATGAGCGCCGACGCCAGTGGCTCACGGAAGAAATGGTTTTGCTCGCGAGCAGCATCGACTGGATTGAAGCCGGATTCGATAGCTCACAAATTTCTCATATGGTGCGTGATGCACTGACATCACTAGCGCGTCTCGACAAGCAAGCATTTGCTGGTTTGAACCGTACATCTTTGCTTAAAGCCAGCTTAGCGCGAGCATTTTTTGTCGGTCGCCTGCCCTTGTTTATTCTCGAGTACATGAAGGGAGACATCAGCTCGAGCTCGTTGCCAGAGCCTGTTATGGCCAGACTGTTTGGCCGGGATCCATCCGGCATTGATCAGTGCGCTGAGGCCGATCAGATCAGTCCATTGGATAATGAGAGAAACGATAAGCCTGATCACGACACAAGCGAAAACGCACCTTCGACCTCACCAACTACAACACGGCATAACGTACTCAGCCAGCTGTCGCAAAAGCTCTATACATCTGCACCCTCTGCCAAACGGGAAATCCAGCAATTCATCAAGGAGTCTCGCGAGACTGTAGACTTACCAGGGCTTGTGGATCAGCTCCTCGACTGGTGTGCTCAAGGTCTATCCAGCAATAAGCCTAGAACAGTGAAAATGGCGCTCGACAATTTACTTCCCCGACTGCTGGGGTGTGTCGAGGACTTGGATGCCATCAATGACCCTGAAGCTTGGGCAGAGTTGGTTCAGCAAATGACTGACGGGCTGGCTGAATCAAGCAAATCGCCGTCGGCCATATCAAGCTTTGCAAAGTACCTTAGTCAAGAAATTGGTGAGGAGTTTGCCACTGCCGGCAGCTCTGGAGCCTCCAGCATCAATGCACAGTTGCTCACCGCCGAAGAAGTACGCGCTGCCGCCTCACTACTGAAACAGAACTTGGGCGCTGATCTTGGTCGAATGGCCGAGCTGCTTTTGAAGCTTTCGTTCTCGACAGGACTGCGTCGAAGCGAAATTGATGGCCTGTTGGCCGCCGATATTGAGTTCGTCAGGACGGCCGCAATTCGGGTTCGCAAGAACAAGTACCGAAGCCTTAAAACATCAAATGCCACACGAAATGTCCCACTGGGGTACGCAGAGCTCCTGTTCCCCAATGACATCTCAGAACTTGCATCAATTGCTGAGAGGCCCTCATTGCAGCGAGATCCGACTCAGCTTCTTTTCGAGTACTTAGGTCACGACCCATTGGTTGATTCACACCGGCTCTTCAATGCCATCTCCTCGGCACTGCAGCAAGTCACAGGCGAGCCGAAGGTCAAGTTTCACAGCCTACGCCACAGCTTCTGCTCTTTTGTCTTGCTGTCATTTTTTTACAAGCAACTGGAACTTGAGCGATTTGAAGAGCAGCTGCCCTATTTGCGTGAACTTCGTGAGCTGGGTGTAGTGACTCGCGCGCTCCTGAATCCATCGGGCGCTATCCATCGATTTGAATTAGCGACTATCCGAGGCTTGATGGGCCATCTTTCAGAGCAGACAACGCTGCAGCACTACTTCCATTGGTGCGACCTCATGCGATTTGCAGGGTTCACTCGAAAGGAGTGTGCAGTCACGATGTCCCCACAAGCGCAACTGGGAGCCAGCGGCAAGACGCAGAACACACGTGGAGTTGGTAAGCACATCAGTGATCTTGAGCAGGTTAAAAGCTTTATTTTCGAGACTTACACAAACTTCCTGCCGCAACGCACGATTAGTGCGGCCAATGTAAAAGTGACCAACATCGATCGGACACGAAGCCTAAAAGATGACCTCACGAAAGCAATGGCTCACACCGGTCGAATCGTTGATGGTGAGCAAGTTGATCCGCTAGTTCTTGAGGGATTTGGTCAGATACCAGAGACTCAAATCAGATCTACGATTAGCTGGCTAGATCGCACGCTCCTTGAAACAACATTTGGACGAGAACTGCCAAATCCATACAAGCCTCTCAAGGATGCTGGAGCTAATGATTGCTTGCTGACAATGCTTAGCAATTTGGAAGGAAAAACCAGTGAAGAGCTTGCCAGGATTGGCGGAGGGCTTAGAACATTGCTGGAGCATCGGGCCGAGCCGTATATGTCCTACGTTTTTCCGAATCTTGAGGAACTTAGAAAAACTGACTCCGCCATTAGCGCAGTGCTGAGTGGCTTTCCAGTGCGCTACATCGTGACCACAGAAATCAAGGTAGGGAGGAAGTATGTGGCTGAGCCGGCAATTAGCTACACCAGTTTACTGGATGTTCCAAAGACGCAAGCGCAGCGCTATCGCATGAAAATGATGCGAGGGAGTACAGAACGTTTTCCTCATCGAGCGCTTATTTGGTTAACAACAGCCCTGTCTATCGTGACCGACTCGACAGGGCTGTTAGATGAACCACCTCAAGTGATAGTCACTTCGCAGCTTTCTAACTAACAGCTTCACATCATCTAACGTTTTTACCTCCCAATTTTTACCATCCAACTCTACCCATATGCTGCTATCGAAAAGATCAACCTTCAGCCAAATCACTAAAGTTTGTGATGTCACCCTGAAGGCGGCCTGCTCACTCCCCTTCCAGTCCGACAGGCCCTCGATAGCGGCCTCCACTTCCATCCTCCTAGCAACCTGTCTGACCTCAATCAACTTCATCAGCTCGGTCGACAGGAGCCGCCTCGCGTTTTCGTCCATCGTGCTCCCCTAAGATCTTCAAAGGGGGTACAGCGACAAACGATGAGAAGACTTTAGTTCTCAGGATGATCGCCAGACATGTGCTCCGGCATCACCATCGAACTGTTTGAATTTACGATTGCTAGCTCAACGGTGATCCTCATAGACGTCAAAAATTAACAACTTGATTAAACAGATGAGA
>JACCDZ010722984.1_pt1 | contig 29431 bp, 9 predicted proteins | sample 7449551 | NCBI WGS metagenome assembly JACCDZ01 (sample SAMN15323452, study PRJNA562643) | freshwater metagenome | isolation source: river surface water | place: USA:Blue River Watershed | collected 2017-08-18 | reverse complement strand
TTTACATTCAAAATTTGATGAAATATCCCGAAATGACAACTCAACTTTTAGAAAAATATAGCGACACATCGGACTGTTAATCATAGTTCCGATAGCTATCGGAATTGGTTCGAGCCCATTGCTTGTAACGATAGCTATCGGTAAGGGGAAGCAAAAAGCAAAAAGCCTTTAAGGGCTTTTTTTATTCCTTTTAGAGCATAGAAAACTCCCTCTTTTGATTATTTTTGTTTTATTGTTATGAAGTACTATGAAACAAATTTTCTTAAACCTACCAGTGACCGATTTAGATCAATCCACTCAATTTTATCTGGCATTAGGGTTTACATTAAATCTATTATTTACTGATGAAAATCAGAAGTGTTTAACTTGGTCTGATTCCATTTATCTTATGTTGCAGTCGCGTCAATTCTCCAATTCGTATATAGAAAAACAAATGATTGATCCTAGGAAACATCAGATGCCCTCATTTACTCTACCTGTTGAAAGTATTGACAATGTAAATGAAATGATTGAAAATGGAATAAAGAGGGGAGGAGTAGAACCGGTTGAGGCAATTAACAAAGACTTTATGGTTTTAAGATGTATCGAAGATTTAGACGGTTATATATGGGGAATTATGTATTTAGACACCAACAAATTTAAGTCTTTAAAAACATCTAATTTATAAATTGCTTTGACTCACGCCTTCATACGGTATTGCTGCATCTTTCTTAAATTCGGGCAGTAATTTAGCACTCAAAATTTACTTTTATCCTTCTATAAGTTCAAATTTTAGGGTTGCCTTTAGAACTAATAGTTATTGAGATTAGTTCTAGTAAAAAGAGGAGTGCTATTTAAAAAAGATGTTACTTTTGTAGTCTAACCTTTTTTATGATGAAGCGATTTCTACTAACTACTGTATTTTTGAGTATATTTAGCTGTATTTCTTTAACTGCCTCTGCACAAGTCACCACCAAGATGTACCGAATAGCCAAAATCAAAGTCGATGCGAATCAATTAGATCTTTACCAAGTTGCTTTAAAAGAGCAGATGAATGCTGCTATACAATTGGAGCCAGGGGTGTTATCGTATACTGTGGTTGCTGATAAAAAAGACGCAAGCTCCATTACGATTTTTGAAGTCTATGCTAGTCTTGAAGCCTATCAATCGCATATTGCAACCCCTCATTTTAAAAAATATAAAGAAACGGTTAAGGATATGGTCTTGTCTTTAGAACTGATAGATACCGAGTTAGTAGCTCAATTAAAACAAAAGGAACACTAATTAATAATTTAAAATCATGAAAACATTTGTATTAATCGCCTTTTTATCGTTGCCTTTACTTTCTTTCTCACAACAAGAGTATGTAAAATCTTCTTTTTTGACAGAGGGTCCTAAAGCGCCAAACACCCACTACATTGGCGAAGCGTGGTTAAATAACGTACTTCAAGGTGATGCCGAATTCAATTTCAATATTACTAAAGCAACGTTTAGGAATAACTCCACCCTCGATTGGCATAAACACGCTACTCCACAAGTACTTATAGTTGTGGATGGGGAAGGTTATTATCAAGAAAGAGGGAAGGATGCCATCATTATAAAAAAAGGAGATGTTATTAAATGTACAAAAGAAACCGAGCATTGGCACACTGCTAGCAAGGAAAAATCAGTAACCTATCTTGCAATTTATGATGGAACGAAACCCACTACATGGACTGAAAAACTAACCCTAGAATACTACGATAGCATTGCAAAAAAGCTACAACAACAATAATTGAGGCAACTAATTAATGATGTTTTTGTTGGATTCATCTAAAAGTCTATTTTTGACTTACCAAACTAACAATTATGAAAACCTCTTTTAACAAAATTCTTTATATCGGGTTTGTACTTTTAGGAGTATTCCAAGCTTTATTCTCCAAAGACTATATGCAAGCAGGTTCCTCTATAGGGATTGCTTTGGCTTTTGATCCGTTTGATCAAGACCAAAAATGGAATGACCGACCTACTTGGCAGAAAGTCGTTTTATTCGTTCATTTGGGCGTAGCAGCCGCTTTATTAGGCTATGCAATAGGTTGGAATGATAAACAATAGTGGATTACAACACTAACTTCATCATAATATCCGTTTGTGCTTCGTCGCCAAAGACAAAGATATGTTTGTCGAAAGCGACGAAACCATTTTTGCTGTAGAACTGAAGCGCGCGATGGTTTTCCTCCCAAACACCTAACCAAACATAGCTGCAAGAGTTATCTTTTGCGATAGCAATGGCTTTTTCAAATAGCAATTGGCCTACTTTTTTCCCGTGGTAATCTTGTAGCACATAAATGCGTTCAATCTCGAGTGAATTTCCATCTTGAAGTTCCGTTTGAGCAGGGCCAAAATTGACTTTTAGGTAGCCAATTACGACTTCGTTTTGAGTTGCAAAATAAAATTCTGAGTGCGGATTTTCGAGTTCAGCAGTAAGTTTTTCTGCTGAAAAGCTAGTAGCTAAATAGGCTTTCATACTTTCTTCTGAATCAGATTCAAAAAAAGTATCGTAAAAGGTTTTGCGTCCTATTTCTTGTAATGGAACCAATTGGTCCAGCCCTATTTTTTTAATTTCAAACGAATTCATAGCCGCAAATATAAAATTTAATTTATTTCCTATATTTATCGAACAAAATTTAATGGAATAAAAACAGTCTATGGATATTTTTAGAAGAATGTTAGCCGGAGGAATTATCGATAAAAACGATCCGGACTTGCCAAAACTTTGGAAACAGGTGTCGCAAACTATTGCTTTGTCATCAGCTTTGAATAGCGCTACAGATATCAATCAAATTAGACTCCAATTAAGCAAAATCATAGGCAGCGCCATTGATTCAAGCACTATTGTTTTCGTGCCTTTTCACACTAATTTTGGAAAGCACACCACGATTGGTAAAAACGTTTTCATCAACCACGGCTGTTCTTTTTTAGACTTGGGCGGTATTACTATTGAAGACGATGTTTTAATAGGGCCAAAGGTGAGTTTAATTACCGAAAATCACCCGACTGATCCTACCAATCGCAAATCCTTGGACTTAGCTAAAATTGTGATTAAAAAGAACGCTTGGATTGGTGCAGGTGCGATCATTTTGCCAGGAGTAACTGTAGGCGAAAATGCCATTGTTGCTGCTGGAGCCGTAGTCAATAAAGACGTTGCAGATAATACTATCGTAGCTGGAGTACCGGCTAAAAAAATTAAAAATATCAACTAAGATGAAACAAGAACTAACTACTTTTTTGAACTGGCTTTTTGGGGTACTATTTTCAGCAATTGGATTGATTAATTGTTTCGTTGGAAACGATCCTGAATTTGGAATTTTTATTCTGTTTTTATCGGTATTGTTTTATCCTCCATTCCAGGAGTTATTCCAAAAAAAGACCAGATGGTCAATTCCCTCTTTTGTTTTAATTGTATTGGGAGTTTTTATTTTTTGGGCTAGCCTAGGTGTTGGGGAATTGTTTCTGAAAGTTCAGTTGCTATTTGGTTAATTTCTTTGCCACGACCCTGCCTGCCGCAGGCAGGGTCACAAAGTCTCCATGTTTTTTTTGCCACAGATTACACGGATTACACGGATTTTTAGGCCATTAAGAAATTAAGATTATTAAGTGGTTTGTCATTCCGACGAAGGAGGAATCTCTTCTTTGCGAACCTTTGTGTTGTGATCCAGAAATTGTCGAAGTGCTTTGCGTTCTTTGCGGTTGAAAATTTTAAACCATATAAGGCATATAAGAAAATATAAGAAAGAGGTTTCGATGTAAATTATTTCTTGTTCGTTCTTCCTTGTTTTTAATTTTGAATTTGAATGTTGAAACCAAAAATCGTACATCGTATATCGTACATCGTACATCGTAAATCGTATATCGTACATCGTACATCGTACATCGTATATCGTAAATCGTACATCGTATATCATAAATCGTCCCTTGTAAATATATAACACACCCCTAGCCCCTCTCAAGAGGGGAACGTCTAGCAGTCGAAAAACGTATACAATCTAAAATCAAGAATCGTTAATCAGCAATCTTCAATCATTTTTTTCTTTGCCACTAAGGCGCCAAGGCACAAATTTTTTTTGCCACAGATTACACTCCTATATATAGGTATGTTTTTTTTGTTCCTTGTTCATCATTCCTTGTTCCTTGTTTTTAATTTTGAATTTGAATGTTGAAACCAAAAATCGTACATCGTATATCGTACATCGTACATCGTAAATCGTATATCGTATATCGTAAATCGTATATCGTAAATCGTATATCGTAAATCGTATATCATAAATCGTCCCTCGTAAATATATAACACACCCCTAGCCCCTCTGAAGAGGGGAACGTCTAGCTGCCGAAAAACGCATACAATCAAAAATCAAAAATCGTTAATCACCAATCTAGAATCAATTTTTTTTTGCCACGAAGGCACAAATTCACCAAGTTTTTTTGCCACAGATTATACGGATTGAACGGATTTCCCAAACCATTAAGATTATTAAGTGGTTTATCATTCCGACGAAGGAGGAATCTTTTCTTTGCGAACCTTTGTGCTGTGATCCAGAAATTGTCGAAGTGCTTTGCGTTCTTTGCGGTTGAAAATTTTAAACCATATAAGGCATATAAGAAAATATAAGAAAGAGGTTTCGATGTAAATTATTCCTTATTCTTTGTTCATCATTCGTTGTTCCTTGTTTTTAATTTTGAATTTGAATGTTGAAACCAAAAATCGTACCTCGTAAATTGTACCTCGTATATCGTATATCGTACATCGTACCTCGTAAATCGTACCTCGTAAATCGTACCTCGTATATCGTACATCGTATATCGTACATCGTACATCGTACATCGTATATCGTACATCGTAAATCGTACATCGTAAATCGCCTATTTTTCATTACTGAAAACTTAAAAATGAGCGGTTGTACTTGTCTACTCCCTTTTTTGCAAAAACATAAGTAGCTGATAATCAGAGTTCGATTTTTTAAAGTAGTTCAGAAATGACAAAACTGAACTACTTTGTATTTTTTGAATCCATTTTTTCCGTTATCGCGAGCTACCTTTGCAAAATGGTGATTGCTGTATTGTCCTGTTTTCTGACAAGATAAAGAATAGGACAATAACTAATTCACAAACCTACCCCAGTTTGTCAATTAGCAAGTCACCAAAATTTTCCCGAATCTCAAATAGTATTAAATAATTGTATTTAAGAATATGCGAGAAAGTAATAATGAAGTAATGTCTAAAACCCCACGGATGACAAAAACTACCATTTTTAAAAGTGCGACTGCTCCAACCGAAGCAGCACCTAGCCATCCTACTAGTATAGTGGACAGCCCCAAAACTCTTTTCGCATCTGCGCAGGCAACTGTGACTACTCCCCAATCGACAATTTCGAAAAACCCCACATTTTATACACACACTATGAGTACCATTTTACCAACTTGTATTTCTCGTTTAGTAACTAACCGTTCACAACAAACAAACGGTTCTCAAAACCACAACAATCCAATCAAGCACTTGATGCGTTCGTTCGCTTTACTATTCCTTTTACTAGGATTCAATAGCACGGTGCATGCACAAACAGGTCCCAACGATGATTTCGATGGTGATGGAATTGTGAACTTGTTAGATATCGACGACGATAACGACGGAGTTGTAGATGCTGTCGAGTCAGCAACATGTTTCTTCCGTGCCAACGATTGGAACACTGTCAATAAATCGGCCTTTGCAACAGTGAGTACTCAACTGAATATGGTTTCGCCAAATAACGCATTGGCAAATTTGACCGATGGTATTGGGGGGGCAACGGGTGCTGTTCAATTTGTAACAGGACAATCTGCTTTGAATAAAGAAATCTTTAAAATTGAATTGGCTGTACCAACTCAAGTAGATGCCATCTATATTCAAAATAATATAGCAACCTTTAATATGATTTCATCATTGACTATGGCGGGATCTATTAAAGTACAAGGTTCAAATGATAATACGGCTTGGACGGATGTAACAGCTGCGACTACTTGGCCAGCCTTGGCTACCAATGTTACAGCTAACGGCGCTGTCTCTTTAACCAACTCGGTTAAGTTTCCTTTGACAACTAATTTAGGTAAATACAAGTACTATAGAATATATGGTGTCTTGGGTGCTCTAACGGGACAAGGTATTGCTTCTGAAATTTATTTAGATGTTAACAATGCCACTTACCAAACTTCTTTATATCCAAACGCTACTTGTACTGTAGATACTGACGGTGATACTAAATTAAATCATCAAGATTTGGATTCAGATGGAGATACTTGTTCCGATGCCAAAGAAGCTGGCGCTACATCTTCATTAACAGCCAATTTTGCCTTCCCAACAACAGGCGTTGGAACCAACGGTTTACCAAATGCTGTTGAAACGGTTGCTGATAATAGCACCATTAATTATGCTTCTACGTATACCAATTATGCAGTTAACGCTTTAGTTAATGCCTGTACCGATACAGATAATGACGGAATTACCGATGTAATTGACATTGACGATGATAACGACGGGGTGTTAGATAGTATTGAAGTTCCTTGTATTGATAATATGCCTGTTGTTGCACCAACTACAGCAGGTGCTTTAGCTGATGTGCCAAGTTTGAATACTACATTAACTTATAAAGCTATCACAGGAACGCAATCATTAATTATAGATGGGGCATTGGCTTACGGTAACTCTGACGTAATTCAAATACCAGGAGTAGGTTCTTTTTCAGCAGAATTTTCAACTCCTTTGGCTAATATTGACTTCACTTTAGCCGACATTGATCAAAGTGAAGCCGTTTACTTTAAGGTGTTTGATAAAGACAATAATTTATTGATTATATCGTCCAATGATATTATGTATAATGGTACAGCTGTTGCATTTGCTCCCGCAACTGGTAATTCAGGCTCTATTAGTACAACTTCAACAGACTATCCTACTAATTCACTGCTCAATTACATACGCTTTAAATTTAATTCATCCACATTCATTAAACGAATCGAGGTGTATAAAACAGCGGGCGCAAATAACTCTTGGTTTGCAATTAACGGAGGCTGTAATCTATTAGATACTGATGGTGATACAATTCCAAATAGTTTAGACTCAGACTCAGATGGCGACGGATGTTCTGATGCGAAAGAAGCAGGAGCAACTACTAATACAACCGCCAACTACGCTTTCACAACAGCAGTTGGAACCAATGGTTTAGCCAATTCGTTGGAAACCGTTGCGGATAATGGAACCATCAATTATATTTCATCTTACGATTTTGCTTTAGCAAACGGAATCAACGCTTGTTCTGATTTTGATACTGACGGAATTCCTGATTTAATTGATATCGACGATGATAACGATGGGGTTGTAGATGCAGTAGAATCGCCTTCTTGTTATTTCTCGGCTAACAATTGGAACACCATTGCGAAGTCAGGCATTATGAGTGTGACAACACAATTGAATTTGTTAGCTCCAAATACTAATGTAGCAGCACTAACAGACGGTAACGGCACAACAGCTGCCGTACAATTTGTAACCGCTACCGTACAATCGCAATTGAATAAGGAATTATTGAAATTGGAATTGTACCGTCCTACTCAACTGGATGCCATCTACGTGAGAAAAACCACGGGTGTCGAAGTTTTTGGTCCTGCAGTCAACTCCTTAAAAGTGCAAGGATCGAATGACGATGCGACTTGGACAGATCTTACGCCAGCGATGACCGTGCCAACAGGAAACGTAACACACGTAACTACTAATGGAGCAGTCACTTTGACTACTACCAATAAATTCCCATTAACCACTAATTTAGCGGCATATAAATACTACCGTATCTATGGTGTAGTGAATACCAATGCAGCGGCGGGAATTATTTCAGAAATTTATGCTGATGTAAACACAACAACTTACCAAGCGTCGTTATACCCAACGCCTACTTGTACAGCGGATATCGATACAGACAACAAACTGAACCATTTGGATTTAGATGCAGATGGCGATGGATGTTCAGATGCTTTTGAAGCAGGAACAACCACGAATACAACAGCTGATTTTGCTTTCACAGGAACGATGGGTGCTAATGGATTAGATAATTCACTAGAAACCACTACCGATAATGGCATTTACACAGGAAGCTATACCTATTATTTTGCCAACAGTGCTTTAGTAAACGCATGTACCGATACCGATGGTGACGGTATTTATGATGTAAAAGACATTGACGATGATAATGACGGTGTGAACGACTGTGCCGAAGGCATTACCAAACCGTTGAACTTTGCAACACCAGCCATCTTTACGGATAGAAACGTAGATGAGGCAGGAACTATTCAATTCTCTTCTGAGAATGTTTTAACAGGAACACAACAATTAAATGCTCCAGGAGGAGACGCTAATGGTAATATTTCATTAGCAGTAAAGGCAGGTATAGGAATGCAAACCGGCTATAATTTATCCTTTACTGTACCAACTTCAATTCGAATTGGTTCTAAAGGAATCTCTATCGGTGGCTATTTAACCAATGACGAATACCACGAGTTCAATGCGGGTGGACAAACCATGATGGTGTACGACCCAGCCAATGAATTGGATTTATGGAACGGAACGGCTTGGATAGACATGCCAGACAATTTTGCAGGAACAACTATTCGTTGGAGACCGAAAGTAAACGGAACCAAATTCTATTTCTTGATTCCAGATGTAACCTTGTTTAACTGGAAATTCTTCAATAACCACGCAACATTTACAAACGGAACTACGATTAACATTTCTCGTGCGTGTATCGAACAAGATACCGATGGCGATGGTAAAGTAAACAATTTAGACTTGGATTCAGACGGCGATGGCTGTTCAGACGCTACCGAAGCAGGAAGTTCAACGACTGCAACAAGTACTACTGTTTACCCTACAGGTGCTGATGCCAATACGAATGGTTTATTAAACACCTACGAAAATGCTACTTTAGCAACTTTCCCTAATTATACATCAACCTACGATCCAGATGCTTTATCTACCAATTTAGCATTCTGTAGAGATTTTGACAACGATGGAATTTTAGACATCAATGATGTAGATGATGACAACGACGGTACGTTAGACGTAGTGGAATCACCAGCTTGTTTCTTCATTAAAACTGACTGGAACAGCAAAGCCAAATCAGACTTTGTAACAGTAACCTCTGATATTGCTTTGTTGACCAACACCAATTTAGCTGGATTAAGCGATGGTTTGACTGCCAATGCTGTTTCATTTGCTACTGCAGCCGCACAATTGAATAAGGAAATTTTCAAAATGACCTTTGCCAAACCAGTGCAATTGGATGCCTTTTACATCAATAAATCAGCGGCTACCAACTTAATAAGTGGTACCAACAGCATTAAAGTACAAGGTTCAAACGACAATACCACTTGGACAGACTTAACAGCAGCCATTACACCACCAGCAAATGCTTCGAACACAACTGCAGTGGGTGGAGTGGTCTTAGCCAATTCAAATAAATTTACCATTGCTCAAAATGCAGCAAAATACAAATACTACCGAATTTATGGTGTTGTAGCTGCTACTACATTAGCAGGTGTAGCAACCGAAATCTATTACGATGTCAACGCGAACTATGACGGTTCGATGTTCCCATTAGCGGTTTGTAATTCGGATACAGATAAGGATGGAAAATTCAACTATTTAGACAACGACTCTGACGGTGACGGTTGTTCCGATGCTTTAGAGTCTGAAGCAACTACAAATACGGCTACTAATTATGCGTTCCCTGCGAACAGCGTAGGCGTAAACGGTTTATCGGATGATTTAGAAACCGTAGCTGATAATGCCATTATTAATTACACTTCAAAATACATCAATGCGGTTTCGAATAACATCGCATACTGTGCCGATACCGATCAAGACGGTATAAGCAATACAGACGATATTGACGACGACAACGACGGAATTCTAGACGCTGTTGAATCGCCAACTTGTTTTTATTCTAGCAATGATTGGTTACAAGGAGACAGACCACAAATTTTGGTTTCAACTCAATTAGCCATGGCAGCTACCCAAGACCAACCTAATAAATTGGTGAATGGAACGACCAGCGCAACCAATTACGATGTGCGTTTTGTAGCAACTACAACGGGCGCTCCAAAAGAAGTATTCCGTTTTGAAATGCCTACTCCGGTAGCCTTGAGCAAAATTTATTTAGGATATGTTAACGCAACAACTGTTTTTGGTGCAGGTACAGGTATTACCCTAAAAGGGTCTATGGATGGAACCAACTGGACCAACTTAAGTGCACAAACTACCTATGCAGCTGGTGCTAGTTTAGGAGCAGTGCCAGGTATTGCAGGAGTAACTTTTGCCAGTGAATTTACAGTAACGCAAAACGCTGGAAAATACAGATATTATGCTTTAGTATGGACAGGCGGAGGAAGTATTTCTGCCTCTGGTTATGCTAATGAAGCCTATTTTAAAACCGATGCAACCTACGTGCCAAGTATGGCACCAAAACCAGTGTGTAACAACGATAGTGACGGTGACGGAAAACCAAACCATATTGATACAGACGCTGATGGCGATGGCTGTGCCGATATTGTAGAAGCAGGAGTTTCAACTACTGTAACAGCAACTGTTTTAACGGGTACTGTGGGTGCCAATGGATTTGCAGATGCTGTAGAAACAACCCCAGAGAGCAACACGTATAACGGAACCTATACCTATACTATTGCACGTGATGCAAGTGTAAATGCGTGTACCGATTCGGATGGCGATGGAACAACCAATGTGAATGACTTAGACGATGACAATGACGGTATCTTAGATGTTGTGGAATGTCCTGCTCCAGGCTTTACACCATTAACACCTAAATTTAACATTACTTCAGGTGCTTCGCAATCACAAACGATTACAGGTTTCCCTGACGAATTGTATATTGATATTTTTAGTATTGACAACAACTTTAGCTTAAATGTCAATGGAACCTACATCACTTCGGTACAAGAAATTAACTTGGCTTGGGCAGGTGGTTTAGAATATACTGCTGGTTCTACTTGGTCAACCTTACCTGATGGAACGTTCTTAGGAAATGGATCCCCTTGGACCTATGGAGGAACAAAACCTTTATTGCGTGTCATCATTAATAAATTTGGTGATGTAAAATTGATGGGCTTGAACCAAACTACGAATACCTACCAAGAAATGATCTTGCGTTCGGCAAGCTTTAACCAAGTGCCAATTAATTTAACGGGTACCAATACCTTTACCTTAGATCAAGACAATCAATATAGTCCAACTTTTGCCAATGCAGAATTTAACGCCTTGTACAACTCAGGTTTCTGTGATACAGATGGCGATAGAATTCCAAATGGATTGGATTTAGATTCAGATGGCGACGGATGTTTTGACGCTATTGAAGCCAAAGTACTCGTAAGCTCTACTACAGGAATTGTAGCAGGAGGTTATGGCGCTAACGGTTTGGCAGACAGCAAAGAAACGGCTGCTGAAAGCGGATTATACAACGCTACTTATTTCTACAATTATGCTTTGGACAATACCGTTAATTTCTGTAAAGATTCAGATAACGACGGCGTGAGCGATGTAGAAGATATCGACGATGACAATGACGGTATTCAAGATGCGATTGAATCACCTTCTTGTTTCTATGCGTTTTCAGAAGCTACTAAACCAATTGCAGTAAGTACAGAATTAGATACTTACGGAAAGACCAATGCACTTTACTATATGCCTGGTGCTATAGATAACGACGCAGCAACTTTTTCAGCTTTCAACAATACACAAGATTGGGTTGGTAAAACCATTATTGAAGTAGAAGCTCCAATATATACTGCAGTTACTGCAGTCAACTTTACGATTGCCAATGCTTGGGCACTGTCTTCAAATGCAACAAGTACATTTAAATTACAAGGTTCAGGAGACAATATAGTGTGGTTTGATTTATCTGCGGCGCAGGCATCTATTGCTACCACAGGTACTTTAACCGTTAATAACACCTTAATTCCAGCAGGAGTTTATAAATATTTTAGACTAGTAGGTGTTGCAGGAACTAACGCATACGGAGGTATTTCTAATGTTACATTTAGTCTTCCAACACCATTTAATTCAAGTTTATATCCAAAAGTAACTTGTAACAACGACACCGATGGCGATACGATTCCAAACCATTTGGATTTAGATTCAGACGGTGACGGTTGTACCGATGCCAAAGAAGTATTTGTTACAGGAACCTTAACTACAGGAAGTGTTATTAATCGCCCAACTGGAGCAACGACGAATACTACAACAACGGGTGCCGCTAATGCAGTTGCAGCAGGGCCTTACAATACCAGCAATGGTTTTGCCACAGCCTTACAAACTGCTGGAAACGGCATTTACACAGGTTCTTATGTTTACGATTACGCTATAAATCAAGGCTTAAATGCTTGTACCGATACGGATAATGATGGAATAAACGACATCAAAGATATTGACGACGATAATGATGGCGTATTAGATGCAGTAGAATCGCCTACTTGTTTCTATAATGCACAAGAATTGTCTGTTCCAATTGCAGTAAGTTCAGAAATTCCTGTATATCAAGGAAATGCTACCTATACAATAGAAAATTCAATTGATGGAAATTCAGCAACTTCTTCGGCCTTTGTTGGCTCTTACAATTGGGTAGGTAAAGAACTCTTTAAGTTTACGGCTAAAACCTATATGCCAATTACTGGAATGACCTTTGATTTAGTAAGTTGGGCTTTATCAAGTTCAACGGCTAATACATTCAAATTACAAGGTTCTAGTGATAGTGTTAGCTGGACAGATTTATCTGCTGCTAGCTCTTCAACAGCTACCTCTAATAGTTATACGATTTCTAATACCTTGAACCCAACAGGGAAATACAAATACTTTAGAATTCTAGGTGTAGCCGGAGTATCGGCTAACGGTGGAGTAAAACAAGCGGTATTTAATGTGGCTTCTTCTGTAAACCAAAGTGAATACCCTAAAGCGTCTTGTTTCTTTGATTTAGATAATGATGGAAAACCAAATCACTTGGATTTGGATTCAGATGGCGATGGCTGTTCTGATGCAAAAGAAGCAGGAACTACCACTTCATCAACCGCTAACTTTGCCTTCACAGGTACTATGGGAACCAATGGTTTTGATAATTCATTAGAAGCAACGGCTGATAATGGAATTTACAATTCAACCTATACGTATGGGTATGCCAAAGCAGCTAATTTAAGCATGTGTTTAGACACAGATGGCGATGGTGCACCCGATTTATTGGATATTGATGATGACAATGATGGGGTTTTAGATAAGACAGAACAAACCTGTACTGCCAATACTACTCCGGTAGATTATTATGGAGCTACTTATTGGAGTTCTGCTACTTGGACAGGAGGATATGTTTCTACAGCCTCTACTAATGTAATTCCAGCAGGTTTAATTGATGGAAATGTAACAGCAGGTTTAACGGTGTTTAATCCTTGTTCTACCTGTACGGCACCAGTGGTACCTAGTATATGGAGATGCTTTTACAGATAACCCAATTACCTTTACATTCAACACGGCGCAGCCTTTAAGTGCTGACGGTTTCTCAATTGTAAATGATTATGGAACTTTAGGAGATGGTATTAAAGCTGCTGAAATACAATTGTACAACGGTACACAATTGATTGGTATAGAATATATTGATAATATGGTGTCTAATGCCGTATCAACTAGATACCCATTCTCTATTCGTTACAACAATATCACTCAAATGGTGGTAAAAGTGTACCAAGGGATGCCAGCAGGAGGAATTCCTGATAACGGAATGCAGGTTTCAGAAATTGGCCTTTTCGTTTCTTCTTCAGCATGTATCGATTCTGATACAGACGGTGATGGAAAAGTAGATCGTTTGGATTTAGATTCAGATGCAGATGGATGTTCAGACGCGATTGAAGCAGGAAGTTCAACAACAGCAACAAGTTCAACGGTGTACCCAACAGGTACAGACACCAATACAAACGGATTATTAAACGATTACGAAGACACTACGGCAGGTACGGTGAACTATTCATCAACCTATACAGATTATGCCTTAGATGAAGACCTTAACGCTTGTGATGATACCGATGGCGATGACATAGCCGATTTATTTGATATTGACGATGATAATGATGGGGTGTTAGATACACAAGAAATGACTTGTGCGGCCTCTTTAATGCCAAAAGCCGGCGTTATTGTTTCTTCGCCAGTAACTTGGACTTACGCAAATGGAGCAACGAGTTTACAAGCATTAGTAGACGGTGTAGATGGATCAACCTATGTGGTTAACACTTTAGCGCAATTCACAAACGCACCGATCTTGCAGTTTGACTTACCATCTCCAAGAATTTTAACGCAAATTGAATTAGGAAACTATAATACTCAAACACCATTAAACATTGATGGTACGTTTAAAATGCAAGGTTGGGATGGTACACAATGGGGTGATATCGGTATCACTCAAATCATTGCGAATACTGCACCAATCAATGCGTCCAACAACTCGATCAAATTTGATATGCCTTATAACTTGACGGCATATTCTAAATACCGTGTATTTGGTATTAATGCCAAAGGTTCTGGAGTTTGGGGACAAGAATTGTATTTTGTACAAAAAACATGTACTACAGAATTAGATACTGATAGTGATGGAGTTCCAAACCGTTTGGATTTAGATTCAGATGGAGACGGTTGTGCCGATGCAATAGAAGCAAGTGCTTCAACAACAGCATCAAGTATTACCGTTTACCCAACAGGTACTGATGCTAATAGTAACGGATTGAATGATAATTATGAATCAGCTACATTAGGAGGTGCTTATAATTATACAACTACATACGCTGATTATGCCTTGTTAAATGCGTTCAATGCCTGTTTAGATACAGACGGCGATGGTATTTTAGACATGAAGGATCTAGACGATGACAACGATGGTATTTTAGACACCGCAGAGATGTCGCCTTGTGGTACTTTAACTACACCAACGGCTGTAAACGCAAGTGCCTCAGGTTGGGGTGGTTTAGCAAACTATACCATCAATAATTCAGGATTAACAGGTACAGGTTTAGCCGCCGTAACAGCGGTACCTAATGTATTGTCAGACACTTATTTTAGAGCAGAGCCAAATACAAGCGCTGTGATGGAGTTTAGCTTACCAGCTAACACAACTTTAGGAGGAGTAGTGCTTTGGGCATCAGATGCTTATAATTATGGTGGTGGAGATGGTCCTGTTAAAGATTTCATAGTAGAGGTCCTTTATAATGGAGTCGTAATGTATACATCCCAAACATTTACTACTGCACAACCAATTGGTGCAGGTTCAAATACAGGAGCACAAGTGTTTTATTTAGGTAAAACGTTTGTCAACCCAAGTAAAGTTAGACTACGTGTAGCTTCGGGTTGGTACGATGTAAATGATAATAACAGCATCCAAGTGGGTACAGAAACCATTGCGCCAGGAGGAATTAATGGGGCGTATAACATGACTTTGGGTGAGTTCAAAGTAATTTGTGCACCAGTAGATATTGACTCTGATAATGACGGTATTCCAAACCGTTTGGATACAGATTCAGACAACGACGGATGTTCAGATGCGAACGAAGCGTATGCTTCTGCTACTGCATCAGGCACAGACGGGAACATGTACTATGGAACCGGAAATCCACCAGCGGTAGATGCTACAGGAACGGTAACAGGCGCAACCTATCCTGGTACCAATGCAGCGGTAACAACGGCAGGTTCGGCGAGTACCATTACAGCGCAACCAGTAGACCAATCAGTGGCATCAGGAGCAACAGCTACTTTTGCAGCAACTGTAACAGCAGGTTCAGGTACAACATCGTACCAATGGCAAGTAAGTACTAATGGTGGTTCAACTTGGGCCAACGTAACCAATGCAGGGGTGTACAGTGGAGCAACTACTGCTACATTGACCATCACAGGGGTTACAAGTACTATGAACGAGTACCGTTATAGACTTAACATTTCACAATCAGATTATGCTTGTGGTAATTTAACCACAAACGCAGCACGTTTGATTTTGTCAAATAATCCAAAAATTATTAATAACACGGCTACCGTTGCCGAAGGCACTACCCTAACCGGAAATGTCTTGACTAACGATACCGGTTCAGGAACACCAGCAGCAACTTTAAGAGTAACAACATTTACTGTAGGTGGAGTAACTTACAATGCAGGTGATACAGCGACCATTCCAGGAGTGGGTACTTTGGTAATTAATCCTGACGGAAGCTATACCTTTGTTCCAGAAACCAATTACAACGGTCAGGTGCCAGCAATAAGCTACACCGCAACCGATACCAATGGAGGTTCAGGTTCAGGAACATTAGGCATCACCGTAACACCAGTAAATGATGTGCCGGTGGCAGCGAATGAAACAACAAGCACTCCACAAGACACACCAAAATCAGGTAGTGTATTAACAAATGATACCGATCCTGATGGCGATACCTTGAGCATTACGACCTTCACTATTGGTGGCGTAACGTACAATGCAGGAGATACCGCTAGTATTCCAGGGGTAGGAACCATTGTAGTCAATACTGACGGTACCTATACCTTCACACCAGCCTTTGGCTATGTGGGCACAGTGCCAACTATTGGCTATGCGATCAGCGATGGAAATGGAGGAACTACGAATGGTACTTTAACACTATCGGTTACCGATGTAAACGATGCGCCATTGGCAGCGGTAGATATTGCTACCACTACAATGGATACTGTTAAAACAGGCAATGTACTGTCTAACGATACGGATGTGGAAGGAAACACCTTAACGGTTACGCAATTTACTATTGCAGGAGTTACAGGTACGTTTACAGCTGGTCAAACGGCTACCATTCCAGGAGTGGGAACCATAACTGTAAACGCAGATGGTTCGTACACTTTTACACCAGCAACTGGATTTACAGGAGATGTGCCATTAATTACCTACACGGTAACCGATGGTAACAGTACGGATACGGCCGACATCGATATTTATGTAGCACCAGTAAATCAGGCGCCAACTGCGACTCCAGATACTAAAACGGTAAATGAAGATAGCGTAGCTACTGGAAATGTATTAACAGATGGAACTCCAGATTCGGATCCAAATGCAGGTACTACTTTAACAGTAACTGAATATTCGTTTACTATTGGAGGAACTGTATATAACTACCCAGCTGGATCAACAGCGGTTATTCCAGGAGTGGGAACCATTGTAGTGAATGCAGATGGTTCGTATACCTTTACGCCAAATGCGAATTACAGTGGTGCAGTACCAGTAATTAGCTATACCATTACAGATAGTGATGGATCAGCGGCTGTAGGAGCAACGGCTACAAGTACACTTACCATTGCTATTACAGCGGTCAACGACACGCCAGTAGCAGTAAATGATGATAATATTACCACCCCAGAAGATACCCCAATCAATGGCAACGTATTGTCTAACGATACGGATCCAGAAGGGAATCCAATTACCGTAACACAATTTACTATTGCAGGAATTACAGGTACGTTTACTGCTGGAACAACAGCAACCATTCCAAATGTAGGAACGGTTGTAGTGAACGCTGATGGAACATTTACCTTCACTCCAGTTGCGAATTATAACGGAACAGTGCCAACAATTACCTATACTATTCAGGATAGTCTAGGCGGAAACGACACGGCCAACTTGAATTTAGAAGTAACACCAGTAAACGATGCACCAATTGCAGTAGATGATGCTGTTTCTTCTCCAGAAGGAACTGCCGCAACAGGTAATTTATTAACAAACGATACCGATGCAGATGGCGATACTAAAACAGTAACCAGCTTTACAGTGGGTGGCGTAACTTATCCAGCAGGTTCGATTGTGAGCATTCCAAATGTGGGAGCCATCATTGTAAATACAGATGGCACCTACACCTTTACACCTGAAGATTCTTATTTTGGAACTGTTCCAGCTATAGAATATACTGTTTCAGATGGCAAAGGGGGTACAGATACTGCTAACTTGGTCATTACCATTACAGAAGTTGATGATGCACCAATTGTTGAAAGCGAAACAGTAAGTACATCAGAAGATATCCCTGCTACAGGTAACGTATTGGATAATGATACTGATCCTGAAGGTGAGCCATTAACAGTAACAGGTTTCAATGTTGGTGGACAAAACTACACCGCAGGTCAAACGGCTACCATTCCAGGAGTAGGAACTATTGTGGTGAACACAGATGGTTCGTATACTTTCACACCAGTAGCCAATTACCACGGTGTTGTGCCAGTGATTGGTTATACCGTAAGTGATGGTGTTTCAACAAGTAATAGTTCATTAAATATTTCAGTTACTGCTGTAAATGATGCACCAACAGCAACCAATGAAACGGCTACAACACCACAAAACACACCAGTTTCAGGAAGTGTTGTTACGAATGATACAGATGTTGATGGTGATACCTTAACCGTAACGCAATTTACCATTGCTGGAGTTACAGGAACCTTTAACGCAGGTGATACTGCTACAATTCCTGGCGTTGGAACATTAGTAGTAAATGCAGATGGAACCTATACGTTTACACCAGCTACAAATTATTACGGTCCAGTTCCAGTAACTACTTATACAGTGAGTGACGGAAATGGTGGAACGGATACAGGAACTTTAACTTTAGCTGTAACTCCGGTAGATACTGATGGTGATGGGGTGATGGATTTCCAAGAGCTTTTAGACACAACCGATCCAAATGATCCTTGTGCGTTTAAATTAACAAGTCAGGTGCTACCTACAAGCGCAGCTTGGAAAGCAGCTGATTGTGATGGCGATGGTTTGAATAACCAAGAGGAAATATCAGGAGTTAATTCGACTGCAACAGGAGCAAATCCAAATGGAGTTATTACAGACCCATTAAATCCAGATACAGATGGTGATGGAAATCCGGATAATACAGATCCGCATCCACTAACACCTACGGCTACCAATGATACTGCAAGTGTTAACTCAGGTAGTTCAGTAGTGGTGAACATTTTAGCCAATGATGATTATTTAGCTAACGATGGCAATACGATTACAAAAGTAGGCGGTACTGCTACAGGAACCGTAACTTTTGATCCAGTAACAGGAACAATGACGTATGTGCCAACAGCGGCAGAATCTGGAACTACGGTTACAGTAACTTACAGAGTATGTCAAGGAACGGTTTGTACTACTGCAACAGTAACCATTACTGTGGTAAGTATGGATGATGATGGTGATGGAGTGTCGAATGCTCAAGAAGCAATAGACGGAACAGATCCTAACAATTCATGTGATTATAACGCAACACATCAACTAGTATCTACTACAACTGCTGCTTGGAAAGCTGCTGATTGTGATGGCGATGGCACGCCAAACGGCACGGATACGAAACCATTAGATCCTTGTGTGAACAGCGGAACGGGTACACCAGATGTGACCAATACCATTTGGGCAACAGCAGATTGCGATAACGATGGTATTCCAAATGCTATTGATGGCGTAGCTGATACTGATGGCGACGGAATTCCAAACTACAAAGATTTGGATTCTGATGGCGACGGTATTCCAGATAGTATTGAAGATTCAGGCTGTACAGGTACAAGTCCTTGTACACCAACCGATACGGATGGCGATGGAACACCAAACTTCTTGGATTTAGATTCAGATGGCGATGGTATTTCAGATAATTTAGAAGACACAGGTTGTACTGGTACCGCACCATGTATTCCAACGGATACCGATGGCGACGGAACACCTGACTATTTAGATTTAGATTCTGATAACGATGGAATTTTAGACTCAGTAGAAAAAGGAACAGGTTCAACTCCAATCGATACAGATGGTGATGGAACCCCTGATTACAGAGATACAGATTCTGATAACGACGGAATTTTAGATTCAGTTGAAAAAGGACCTGGAGCTACTCCAGTCGATACAGACGGTGATGGAACGCCAGATTACAGAGATTTAGATTCAGATGGCGATGGTAAAATTGATGCGCAAGAAGGTCTAATTGACACCGACAGCGATGGAACACCAAACTATTTAGATTTAGATTCAGATGGTGATGGCGTATTGGATAACGTAGATCAATGTCCGCTTGTTGTAGGAACGGCTGCAGCCAATGGTTGTCCGGCTGATTTTGATGGCGATGGTTTAGATGATGTGGACGATTTAGATGATGACAACGACGGTATCTTGGATACAGCTGAGTGTGGTCTATCAGGAAGTTCAACTTTACAAGCTGAACGTGTAATGATTTCGTCTTACCATCAAGCAATCTATAAAACCGCAGATGGTTATTACATCGCAGGGGATAGAGCAAGTGCAACTGGAAGTCAAACAACTACCCCAATTTTAATTTCTCCAGCCAATGGATATAATTATACAGGTACAATTGTAGATATTACAACAGGTAGTTATCCTTCTCAAAGTGCCTTAATGACCACAACAGGTCTTTGGGTTTGGGGTAGTGAAGATAAATTATTACCAACTGCTTTGACAACTAGTGATAATTTCCAACAGATTACCATTCCTACAGAAATAGACCCTGCACAGGTTAAAGCAATAGATGCTGGTAATAGCGCATTGGGTATTTTGATGAATTCAGGAGAGCTTTATGTAGCTACAACTAACAATGGTGCCGATAATGGAGTGGGTACAACTTCTAAAAATGCCACTTTCACAAAAGTTAAAGTAGATGCCACAACCCCATTAACGGGTATAACAGATTTCCAAATTTCTCAAACAGGAATATTTGCGTACAGCCAAACGAACAACAAGTTCTATACATGGGGAACGCTTACTTTCTTAGGGAACGGAACAGCCAAAGCAAATAGATCGTATGCAACAGAAATGACCAATCCTTTACCAGTTGGAGTTACTGCAAAACAGATTGAAGTTACTGTTGAAAATACGGTATCAGGAACTGCTTATTATGTATTAGGTTCTGATATGAAAGTGTATGCGTTAGGATCTAATGGTTCAGGCCAGTTAGGAAATAATACTACCGTGGATTCCAAAACATGGATCAATACATTAAATCCTGCTGGAACGGCCGATTTAACTGATGTGAACTTTATTAGTGCCTCGCATTCGTATGATAGATACCCTGGCATCTCTGCTATTTTAACGAATAAAAGACTATTAGCTTGGGGTGATTCTGGTTTAGGAATGATCGGTTTAACTAGTAGCGGTGCTAAATTACCTACTCCTGTTTTAGGTCCAATAGGAACAACAGATATAGCGTATGTAGAAAATGGCGGCCATTTTAGTTCAGTGATTCAAGCAGAAAATCCAAACAACGAAATTAGTCATACAGGACACAACCCTGGAGGCGCTTTTGGTGATGGAACTACGCAAGATAGAAGTCAATATGAGTCCAATCCAATCTTAGGAAATGTTAACTTAACTTCTCTAACGGCATGTAATTTAGATACAGACGGAGACGGAATACCAAATCGTTTGGATTCGGATTCAGACAATGACGGAATATCCGATGTTCGTGAGGCGAAAGGAACTGATACAGACGGAGACGGTAGAGTAGACGGAGGAGTTGATGCTAACGGCGTACCATTGTCAACCAATGGAGGTTTAACACCACCTGATACAGACGGCGATGGAAAACCAAATCCGTATGATGTAGATTCAGACGGCGACGGAATTCCAGACTCAATTGAAAAAGGAGCGAACGGAAACAATCCAGTAGATACAGACGGTGATGGAACCCCAGATTATTTGGATTTAGATTCAGACAATGACGGAATTCCAGATGCAGTAGAGAAAGGACCAAATGGAGCCACTCCGCTTGATACAGATGGAGACGGAATCCCGGATTATAAAGATACAGATTCAGATAACGATGGTATTTTAGACAATGCTGAGGATAGTGGATGTACAGGAACAAGTCCTTGTACCCCAACGGATACCGACGGCGATGGAACTCCTGACTATAGAGATTTGGATTCTGACAATGATGGAATTTTAGACTCAGTAGAAAAAGGAACCGGAACAACACCAGTAGATACTGATGGAGATGGAACACCTGATTACAGAGATTTAGATTCGGATAACGATGGCATTTTAGACTCAGTAGAAAAAGGAACCGGAACAACACCAGTTGATACCGACGGTGATGGAACTCCTGATTATAGAGATTTAGATTCGGATAACGACGGAATTTTAGACTCAGTAGAAAAAGGAACTGGAACCACACCAATCGACACCGATGGAGATGGAACTCCTGATTACAGAGATACAGATTCAGATAACGACGGAATTTTAGACTCAGTTGAAAAAGGAACAGGAACAACACCAATCGACACCGATGGTGATGGAATCCCTGATTACCGAGATACAGATTCGGATAATGATGGTATTTTAGATTCAGTAGAAAAAGGAACTGGAACAACACCAATCGATACGGATGGTGATGGAATCCCTGATTACCGAGATACAGATTCGGATAATGATGGAATTTTAGACTCAGTAGAAAAAGGAACTGGAACAACACCAATCGATACGGATGGTGATGGGACACCGGACTATAGAGACACCGATTCGGATAACGATGGTATTTTAGATTCAGTAGAAAAAGGAACTGGAACAACACCAATCGACACCGATGGTGATGGAACTCCTGATTATAGAGATACAGATTCGGATAACGATTGAATTTTAGATTCAGTTGAAAAAGGACCTGGAGCTACTCCAATTGATACAGATGGTGATGGAACACCTGATTACAGAGATTTAGATTCTGATAATGATGGAATCCCAGATTCAGTAGAAAAAGGTCCTGGAGCTACACCGTTGGATACCGATGGTGATGGAACTCCTGATTACAGAGATACCGATTCTGACAATGACGGAATTTTAGACTCAGTAGAAAAAGGAACCGGAACTACTCCTGTTGATACCGATGGAGATGGAACGCCTGATTACAGAGATTTAGATTCAGATGGCGATGGTAAAACTGATGCTCAAGAAGGTACTATAGATACTGACGGAGACGGAATACCGAACTTCTTGGATTTAGATTCAGATGGCGATGGTGTTTTAGACAGCGTTGATCAATGTCCGTTAATTGTAGGAACGGCTGCAGCCAATGGTTGTCCAGCAGATTTTGATGGCGACGGAATAGATGATGTGGATGATCTAGACGATGACAACGACGGTATTTTAGATACTGTTGAAGCAGCGGCTTGTTCACCAGCAGATCCAAACTGTGATACTGACGGAGACGGAATTCCAAATCGTTTGGATTCGGATTCAGACAACGATGGTATTTCTGATGTGAAAGAAGCAGGAGGAACGGATTCCAACGGAGATGGTAAAGTTGATGGAGGCGTAGATGCTAACGGAGTGCCTTTATCAACAAACGGAGGTTTAACACCACCAAATACCGATGGAACAGGAGCTTCAAATCCGTATGATGTAGATTCAGACGGTGACGGAATTTCAGATGCTATTGAAAAAGGAGCAAATGGTAACAATCCAGTGGATACAGACGGTGACGGAACCCCAGATTATTTGGATTTAGATTCAGATAATGATGGAATTTCTGATGCGGTTGAAAAAGGACCAGGAGCCACTCCGCTTGATACTGATGGCGACGGAATTGCAGATTACAAAGATTTAGATTCGGATAACGACGGAATACCTGATGCCATCGAAAAAGGAACGGGAACGACTCTAGTTGATACAGATAATGACGGAACGCCTGATTATAGAGATACCGATTCAGATAATGACGGAATTCTAGACAGTCTAGAAGACAGCGCTTGTATAGGAACAGCTCCATGTACACCAACGGATACCGATGGTGATGGAACACCTGATTATTTAGATTTAGATTCTGATAACGACGGAATTCCAGACTCAGTAGAAAAAGGTCCAGGAACTACCCCAATCGATACTGATGGAGACGGAACTCCTGATTATAGAGATTTGGATTCAGACAATGACGGAATTTTAGATTCAGTAGAAAAAGGAAACGGAACAACACCAGTAGATACTGATGGAGACGGAACTCCAGACTACAGAGATACGGATTCAGACAATGACGGAATTTTAGACTCGATCGAAAAAGGAACAGGAACTACTCCGGTAGATACTGATGGTGATGGAACACCTGATTACAGGGATTTGGATTCAGATAATGACGGAATCACAGATGCGATTGAAAAAGGACCTGGAACCGGAACAACACCTGTTGATACAGATAATGATGGAACGCCTGATTACAGAGATTTGGATTCAGATAACGACGGAATTTTAGATTCAATAGAAAAAGGAACAGGAAGTACGCCGCTTGATACCGATGGCGACGGAACACCAGATTACCGTGATTTAGATTCTGATGGCGATGGGAAACCAGATGCACAAGAAGGAAATATTGATACGGACGGAGACGGTACGCCAAACTTCCAAGACTTAGATTCTGATGGAGATGGAGTAGTAGATAGCGTAGATCAATGTCCACTTGTTGTAGGAACGGCTGCAGCCAACGGTTGTCCAGCTGACTTCGATGGCGATGGATACGATGATGTAGATGATTTAGACGATGACAACGACGGTATTTTAGATACGGTTGAAGCAGCGGCTTGTTCTCCAATTGATCCAAATTGTGATACCGACGGAGATGGTATTCCAAATCGTTTGGATTCCGATTCAGACAACGACGGAATATCCGATGTGAAAGAAGCGGGTGGAACAGACACTAATAATGATGGCAAAGTAGACGGAGGCGTAGATGCTAACGGCGTACCATTGTCAACCAATGGAGGTCTAACACCTCCAGATACCGATGGAGATGGACAACCAAATCCGTATGATGTAGATTCAGACGGCGACGGAATTCCAGACTCAATTGAAAAAGGAGCCAATGGAAACAGTCCAGTAGATACCGATGGCGATGGAACACCTGATTATTTGGATTTAGATTCAGATGGTGATGGTATTTCTGACACTATTGAAAAAGGACCTAATGGAACAACCCCATTGGATACGGATGGTGATGGAACACCTGACTATAGAGATTTAGATTCTGATAATGATGGAATTCCAGATGCTGTAGAAAAAGGAACCGGAACGACTCCAATCGATACGGATGGTGATGGAACTCCAGATTACAGAGATTTGGATTCAGATAATGACGGAATCACCGATGCAATCGAAAAAGGACCAGGAGCTACACCTGTTGACACCGATAATGATGGAACTCCAGATTACAGAGATTTGGATTCAGATGGTGACGGAATTTCTGATGCGATTGAGAAAGGACCAGGAGCTACACCAATCGATACGGATGGTGATGGAACACCGGACTATCAAGATACGGATTCTGATAATGATGGCATTCCAGATGCTGTAGAAAAAGGAACAGGTACAACACCAGTGGATACGGATGGAGACGGAATACCAGATTACAGAGATTTAGATTCTGACAATGACGGAATTTCAGATGCTATTGAAAAAGGACCAACTGCTACACCAGTGGATACTGATGGCGACGGAACGCCTGATTATAGAGATTTAGATTCTGATAATGATGGTATCCCGGATTCAGTTGAAAAAGGACCAAATGCTAGTCCGGTTGATACAGATAATGACGGAACGCCTGACTTCAGAGACTTGGATTCTGATAACGATGGTATTCCAGATAATCAAGAAGGAGTAGTAGATACAGACTTAGACGGTACGCCAGACTATAGAGATTTAGACTCTGATGGCGATGGTGTGCTAGACGCGAATGATATGTGTCCGTTAGTAGTGGGAACTTCAGTAATGAACGGTTGTCCAGCTGATTTTGATGGCGACGGTATTGATGATGTAATTGACTTAGACGATGACAACGACGGTATTTTAGATACAGTGGAAGCAGCAGCTTGTTCACCAACAGATCCAAACTGTGATACAGACGGAGACGGAATTCCAAACCGTTACGATGCAGATTCTGACAACGATGGTATTAAAGATACCATAGAAGCAGGAGTAGTAGACGCTAACAATGATGGAAAAGCCGATGGCGGCGTAGATGCTGATGGTGTGCCTTTGTCAACCAATGGAGGAATTACACCACCTGATACAGACGGAGATGGAAAACCAAATCCGTATGATGTAGATTCAGACGGTGACGGAATTTCAGACTCAATTGAAAAAGGAGCTAACGGAGCCAATCCAGTAGATACAGATGGCGACGGAACCCCAGATTATTTGGACTTGGATTCTGATAACGATGGTATTCCAGACGCAGTTGAAAAAGGAACAGGAGCTAGTATTTTAGATACTGATGGCGACGGAACCCCTGATTACAGAGATTTAGATTCGGATAATGATGGAATTCTTGATGCAACTGAAAAAGGACCAAATGGTGCTACACCATTGGATACAGATAATGACGGAACGCCAGACTACAGAGATTTAGATTCTGATAATGACGGAATTTCAGATGCCATTGAAAAAGGACCAAATGGAGCTACTCCAATTGATACAGATGGTGATGGAACGCCTGATTACAGAGATACCGATTCAGATAATGATGGCATTCCTGATGCAGTAGAAAAAGGAACAGGAACAACTCCGGTTGATACAGATGGAGATGGAACGCCAGATTATAGAGACTTAGATTCAGATAATGATGGAATTCTAGATGCAACTGAAAAAGGACCAAATGGTGCTACACCATTGGATACGGATAATGACGGAACGCCTGACTATAGAGATTTAGATTCGGACAATGACGGAATTTCAGATGCAATCGAAAAAGGACCAACTGCAAATCCTGTAGATACAGATTTAGACGGAACGCCAGATTATCAAGATGTAGATTCGGATAACGACGGAATTTCAGATGCAATTGAAAAAGGAATTGATCCATTGCACCCAGTTGATACGGACGGCGATGGTACACCTGATTATTTGGACTTAGATTCAGATAACGACGGAATTCCAGATTCAGTAGAAAAAGGACCGAATGGTGCCACTCCAGTGGATACAGACGGAGACGGAACGCCTGATTATAGAGATTTGGATTCAGACAATGACGGAATTACTGATGCAATCGAAAAAGGACCTAATGGAGCCACTCCAGTAGATACAGATTCAGATGGTATTCCAGATTATAGAGATTTGGATTCAGATGCCGATAACAAACCAGATAATCAAGAAGGATTAACCGATACTGATGGAGATGGCACGCCAAATTACACCGACATTGATTCAGATAATGACGGCGTATTGGATCTGAATGACCAATGTCCTTACGTAGAAGGTACAGCCTTGTTGAACGGTTGTCCACCAGATTCAGATGGCGATGGTTTAACCGACAACCTTGATTTGGATGATGATAACGATGGTATCTTAGATACAGTAGAGAATGGCATTTGTAATCCAGCTTCGAACGACTGCGATACAGACGGCGATGGAATTCCAAACCGCTTGGATCCAGATTCAGATAATGACGGAATCTCAGATGTAAGAGAATCTAACGGAATAGATGCTAATGGTGATGGTAAAGTAGATGGACCAGTGGATGCTAACGGTATTCCGCAATCATCCGGTGGTGGAGTTACTCCACCTAATACAGACGGCGATGCCAATCCAAACCCGTATGATCTAGACTCAGATGGTGATGGTATTCCAGATGCGATTGAAAAAGGAGCTAATGGCAACGCACCAGTGGATACAGATGGCGATGGAACGCCAGATTACTTGGATTTAGATTCAGATAATGATGGTATTCCAGATACAGTTGAAAAAGGAACCGGAACTAGTATTTTAGATACAGACGGCGATGGAACACCAGATTATAGAGATTTAGATTCAGACAATGACGGAATTCCAGATGCAGTAGAAAAAGGTCCGAATGGTGCTACACCAATCGACACCGATGGCGACGGAACACCAGATTATAGAGATTTGGATTCTGATAATGACGGAATTTTAGATGCTGTTGAAAAAGGGGTTAACGGAAACCAACCAGTAGATACGGATGGTGATGGAACTCCTGATTACAGAGATGTGGATTCAGATGGAGATGGAGTTCGTGATATTGAAGACGATTGTCCATTAACACCAGGTATCGCAGCATTAAACGGATGTCCAGGAATTGATTCTGATAATGACGGTATCCCAGATGCAGTTGATTTAGACGATGATAATGATGGAATCACCGATGTAATAGAAAATGCGGCTTGTTCTCCAAGTGCAACCAACTGTGATTCAGATGGTGACGGAATCATCAATAGTTTGGATTTAGATTCTGACAATGATGGTATTACCGATGCTAGAGAATCTAACGGAACCGATGTAGATGGTGATGGAAGAATTGACGGTCCTGTAGATGCCAATGGAGTGCCAGTTTCGGCTAATGGCGGAGTTACTCCTCCAGATACTGATGGCGATGGAAAACGCAATCCGTATGATGTAGATTCAGACGGAGATGGTATTCCAGATTCAGTAGAGAAAGGAACTAATCCAAATGCACCAATTGATACAGATAACGACGGAACACCAGATTATTTAGATTTAGATTCTGATAACGACGGAATTCCAGATGCAGTAGAGAAAGGACCAAATGGAGCTACACCAATTGACACGGATAACGACGGAACACCAGATTATTTAGATTTAGATTCTGATAACGATGGCATTCCTGATTCAGTAGAAAAAGGACCAAACGGAGCAACACCATTGGATACTGACAATGACGGAACACCTGATTACAGAGATTTAGATTCTGATAACGACGGAATCCCAGATGCTGTTGAAAAAGGACCAAACGGAGCAACGCCATTGGATACTGATAATGATGGAACACCAGATTACAGAGATTTAGATTCTGACAATGACGGAATTCCAGATGCAGTAGAGAAAGGACCAAACGGAGCCACTCCATTGGATACGGATAATGATGGAACACCAGATTATTTAGATTTAGATTCTGATAATGATGGCATTCCAGATGCAGTTGAAAAAGGACCAAACGGAGCCACTCCATTGGATACTGATAATGATGGAACCCCTGATTATAGAGATCTTGATTCGGATAACGATGGAATTCCAGACGCAGTAGAGAAAGGACCAAACGGAGCAACGCCATTGGATACTGATAATGACGGAACACCAGATTATTTAGATTTAGATTCTGATAACGATGGCATTCCAGATGCAGTAGAGAAAGGACCAAACGGAGCAACGCCATTGGATACTGATAATGACGGAACACCAGACTACAGAGATTTAGATTCTGACAATGACGGAATTCCAGATGCAGTGGAGAAAGGACCAAACGGAGCCACTCCATTGGATACTGATAATGACGGAACACCAGATTACAGAGATTTAGATTCTGATAACGATGGCATTCCAGATGCAGTAGAGAAAGGACCAAACGGAGCCACTCCATTG
>JACCDZ012092012.1_pt1 | contig 29459 bp, 29 predicted proteins | sample 7449551 | NCBI WGS metagenome assembly JACCDZ01 (sample SAMN15323452, study PRJNA562643) | freshwater metagenome | isolation source: river surface water | place: USA:Blue River Watershed | collected 2017-08-18 | reverse complement strand
CGCCTTGGGTAAAAGCTGTTTCACAGACTTCGCTCTGGCGCCTTCGGCACGTCGCTTGCTGATCAACAGCGCAAGGCTACCCGGGTCTACTCGCCCTCGCGTTCCGCTATCCATGGCTCGCAGCGAAGGAAATTTTTCCCCTGGTTGATGGATCGATTAAGCAGGTTGTAATAAACTACCCCATCCCTGGGCATTGATTATTAGCTTTGTGATTCAAAGCAGTAGACAGGTCTTGCGTAGGTAGCGCCACAAGAGGAGTTGAAGCTGCCACCGTCACCGTAAATGTAAGCAGTCCAGTTGCCATTAGTGAAGGCTTGTCGTCCCCAGTTTGCCTTTGCTCCCGCACCACTACTTGGTGTGGTGTTAGAAAGTGATGTCCAGTTGTTACAAGAGGCAAAGTTATCAAGACCGGTAAAGGTACCATCTACATTTGTAGCCGCTTTAACCCCCGCACCAGGAGAACCTGAGCGTGGATCATTGATTGCATTCACGAGATTGCCACTTAACAAAGTTCCAGTGGGAGCAATCGGCAAGTTGTAATTCCAGTTTGCGGTGTAGGATAGTAGATTATTGTAACCGATATTATCCCTGGCATTCATTCCAGAATCACTTAACCAGGCTTTAAATATGCCACCGTCGTTTGGATTATTTTGATCGTTGGCACAAATATTATTGGCTTTTGCCACAGGAGTCGTCCCCGTAGCCGCAGTTGCGCCTTTGTTTAACATCCAGGCATTGTTATCCCCACTGACAACGCTATAAGACGTAAACACACGACACACTCCACTATACGCGCAACCGACAGCAGCTTTGAAGCTCGCGTTATTATTGCTTAAACTTGACACGTCTGCAGAGCTCGTAAAGGTATAGTTTCCATCGACGTTAGCAACATCCAGGTCAAAGCTACAGCTTGAGTGTGCCGCGATTGTGGTGCCGCAGGTGTCATTACTGACGGTCAAATCACTACTTTGTCCTGAAGTATTAAGCGTCAGTCCCGTGACGTCAGTATCCCCTTTATTCTCCAAGGTAATGCTGTTGACAACCGCATCGGGGTTTAAAGCGGTGGTACGCTTGGGTAAATTCAAGGGGCTACTTGTTGTATTCAAACCAGAGCCTGTGCTTGCAGCTGAATAGGCAAGATAGCCTAAAGAAGAGTCGACACTAAAGTCTACAGGTAAACTATCGGCAGAAAGGTTCTTGTGTGCTCTTAAAGTTAGCGCATAGCTTGCTCGCATGCTTGTTTCATTAGTTTGAATCCCAATAGTACAGCTTGCATTAGCGGCTACCGAAGTCCCTGTGAGACAACTTACGCCTGAGCTCGGTGCAACAATGGTCACGTTTGCCGTATCGCAGGTATCCAGTCCATTTGCCACACAGCTGATCACATGATCAGAGGAGGTAGTTGAAGGCTCCCATGCGGTTTGGGTGTTGGTGTTGGTAATACTCACATCGGTAACCTGATTGCCTGTCGCAGGACGTCTGATGCTACCAGCATCACCGATAGCGCCAGGCGTCACTGTCACCCCCGCGACATTAACCTGCATTTGTGTGTTGCCATCACAGTTGGCACAGTTTTCAGCATCCCCAAATGCCGCATAATGATAAGCGCCATCGGTAACTGAATTATCAGCAGAAACCTCAAAGCTGCAACTGCTCCCTGAGGCAAGCGTTGTTGGTGAGCTTTGACTACCACAATTGTTGTTAGCTGTAGTTAGTTCAGCAGGTTCAGTAAGATAGAAGTTAGTAATATCGGTGTTTCCTGAGTTATTTACCGTGACCGTTTGTACTATAGGATTCGAGCCCTTACCAATATTGGCGATTTGCGGCGCAAAGCTCACAAAGCCCATATTATCGATTACATCAAAAATGACAGATTGGGCAGAAGCGAGGTTGGTTGCCTGGCGGATATTTAAAGCGTAACTGCCGACATTAGCAGAAGATTCTACCTGTAATCCTAAGGCGCATGTACCACCCGCGGAAACAACCCCACCTGCTAAGCAATAAGCTTGTGACAATCCCGTACCAACCATGGAGATTCCTGTGGTATCAGTACCTGTCAGTTGATAATCCTCGACATTGGTAGATGGGTGCCAGTCGAAGCCTGAGTTATTGGTAATCAATACTTCGGTAATACTATTCCCACTCATAGGCACGGAAATGGCAGCTACTGGCGCAATTGAAAGATTGACACCTGTCACACTGACGGGGATGGTATGAGAGACGGCTTGTGCATCCGAGGTTCCATCAGCACTGATGATGAAATTGCCAGCACCCATGCCATCAGGCGCATTCACGCTAAAGCTGCAACTGGCATCTGGGACTAAGGTGCTACCCGTACAGCTGTCGTCTGTTTTTGTCAGTGGCGATGGGATATTAACAGCCACGCCACTAATAGGCGTCTGCCCAATATTGTTAAGCGTGATGGCTTGACTGCCACCAATTTGGAGGCTGGTGCTTGCAATTTGGGTACTCCCATCACTAAACTGAAATTTCCCGACAGCACCTTTGACAGAAAAGCTTTTAGTCTGCTGAGTCGTAAGATTTTGCGCAGGGGTAAGCGTTAGTGTGTAGTCACCAGGTGCTGTATTGATATTGGTTTCGATCGCTAAATCACAGCTTGCCCCAGGGACGACAGGAGTACCAGATAAACAGCTACTGCCTAAGCTTGCGCCAAGCACTTCGATATTTTCTGCCGCTAGCGTTTGGTCCTCTGGGCTTATGAGATAATTTTCAGGGAGGTTGGAAGGTACCCAGTTGAATTTACCGGTATTACTAATGCTCACATGGATCACCTCTTGACCTGATTCAGGAACACGTAAGGCATCACTCGTACCAACAGTGCCAATGCTTATTTCGGCAGGAGCTACATTTACACTCGCCTGACTGATAAAGCTATTGCCAGCACTGTCGCTGTAATGAATGCTAAGCGACTTATTGCTTTGAGGTTGGGCGGTGGCATCGACGTGTAATATAATCGTGCAGCTATCGTTGGTCTCACCACTTGCAGCCAATTGATGACCATCGACACATGTGCCACCTAGCTGATGAACGTCACTAGGCAAATCAAGCTGAATGCCTGGGGTTTCAATAGTCAGTACAGTATTGGCAAGATTCGTGAAGGTAAGCGTTTCAAAACCAGCAGGATCAGTTAAAGTGGCACTGCTATCTAGTTTTCCTGGTACGGCTGAAATCTCAATCGCTGGAGAAATTTTATTTCTTAAGTTCGCAGCAGTGACGCTTACTGTCTTAGAAATCGGGTTATTGGTCAGCTCAGCATAATGCGCTAAGATGGCATCACTGATATTACTGCCTCCTGGAAGATCAAAGCTTATGACCGCTGATTGTCCAGGAGATAAGTTTTCAGCACGACCGTCTTTACTGTAAAGAATGCTTCTTGAGCCATCTAAATTGTGTGTAAGCACGGCACTTTTTAGATTTTGCATACTATCGGCCAGCCAATCAGGCACTCTGATGCTCACGTTATTTAAAGCAACAGTTTTTTCCGCTGGGTTTAACAGGGTGATCGTCGTCGTGCTGTCAGGAGCAATTGCAGTGACGTTTGTGACTTCAGCCAATGGTAAGGCAGTGTTTCCAGCACCAACAAATTGGATTTTAACTGGTAGACTGATGGTTTGTGAGTTGGTTTTAACTTGAATATTACCATCCACCTTCGCACCATCGCTGTTACTTTCAACCAAAGCCTTAATCGCGCAACTTGGTTGTGCTGATGATAAAGCCAGTCCTGCTTTACAGTCTGGTAAGCCTGTGGTGTTCTCAATTTGTGTCCACAAAACGCCGCTTGCGGCTGGAAAATCAATGGCACTGATTGTGCTGCCCGTTTCTCCCGCGCCAAGTGCCAATGCGGCGGCTTGACTGCCTGTATTCACGACAGCCTCAAAAACACCTGCTTGATTAGTAACCATTGTTTCAGGCAGGCTGCTGAAAGTACTTAGGTTGATTGGCTCGGAACTGCTTGAGTCTGAGGAGCTGCTGGAGCTACCTCCACAACCTGCGAGTAATCCCAAGAGACTTGCACTAGTTAATAGGGAAATAAGTTTACGTTTTTTCATGGTTTTCTCCTTTTTGGTTTATCTGGGGTGACAATTTAAATTACACTCTTTTATTGATCGTTTTTTGTCACAAGCACATAATACGTACAGATAAACCGTTAAAAAAGGATATATTTTGATCTACAGTGGTAATAATTACCATCATAAGGATTAAGATAATGCTTAGACAAAAATCTGGAAAACCATTCAATTAAAAATTATGGTATGTGCTGCTGCGCTTGACATCCTTAATACCTAGTCACTACACTCAACGCCAGAGGTTAAAGTATATGACCTCGTCAGTTGTCCGAAACTCAGCTTTGCGTTATGTTTACGCTTGAAGCTGGCAATTATACATTGAAGGTTGTTGTGTTTTGGACGTTCATCGTAACCATATAGAAGGATTTAAATAATGAAAACTAGATCACTAATGATGCTCATTGCTATGAGCTTAAGCACCGCCGCGTTTGCTATAGAGAACCAAACGATCCCAAGAATGCAAGTAGGAATCAGTGTACCTGGAGATGTACTATATTCTTTTACGGTTAAAGGTTATTCCACGTCATCTCCACCTATGGCAGTAGGTGCTCGACATTCATCTAGCGTTACTGTAGGAGCAGATCAGTTTCCCCTTAAAGCTAGTATTGTTAAAGATAAGATGCACTTAAGCGTTGACGGGACGATTGTTAATGGAGGAAAAGATATGGGCTTTACTTTAAGTGAGGACACACTTGATTATAAGCTGTATCTAAAGTGCAATGCTGACTGGTTAAACTTAAACGCTGCTATGCCTGTGACATGCCCGATCAAGCTTGACGGTGTTGCATCTGCTATTATTCAGGTTTGTCGTATCAATGACAGCACGTGTGATGGACAAATAAAACCTGCGCAACAAGGTATATAAGAACGTACAAACTCAGAGAGAACTTTAAATTTTGTAATCTCAAACCTCCTTTAGGAGAGAGCAAGGAATTCCTTACTGGCTTACACATCTAACCTTCGAATGCACCAAAAGACATAAGTTTCTCGTAACGCCTGGCTAAACGCTCTTCATTTGACAAGGCACTTAGCTCAGCTAATAAGCGCTGCAAAGCTAACTTGATTTCCTTGGCGGCTTCATTGATATTGCGATGCGCGCCACCTAATGGCTCTTTTATTACTTCGTCAATAATATTGTGTTCCTTGAGTCTTTTGGCAGTAATCCCCATAATTTCAGCGGCATCAGCCGCTTTTTCGGCTGTTTTCCACAAAATAGACGCACAGCCTTCAGGTGAAATAGTCGCAAAATAGCTGTACTCCAGCATCACTAGCTTATCGCCAACCCCAATACCCAGAGCCCCTCCAGAGCAACCTTCACCGATGACCACACAGATAATCGGCACATTTAATTTGGACATTTCCAGCAAATTCCTGGCGATTGCTTCACTTTGCCCACGCTCTTCAGCCTTAATCCCAGGATACGCTCCTGGGGTATCAATAAATGTGATCACTGGCACATTAAACTTCTCCGCCAGCTTCATGAGTCGAAGTGCCTTACGATACCCTTCAGGGTGCATCATGCCAAAGTTATGCCTCAACTTATCTTTGGTTTTTCGCCCCTTCTCCTGCCCAATAACCATAACAGGCTGCTCACCAAGCTTAGCCAAACCACCGATCACCGCTTTATCATCAGCAAAGGCACGGTCCCCATGCAAAGCTTGAAAGTCGGTAAATATCTTTTTTAACAAATCCAAAAAATAGGGTCGCTCAGGATGGCGAGCCAGCTGAATAATCTGCCAATCAGTTAATGAACTATAGATTTTCTTCATTAAATCAGCAGTCTTTAGCTGCAACTTTTGGATTTCATGCTGGACTTCTTCACTATGTGCATTTGACTTAGCCAGTGCTTCTATCTTTGCTTCTAACTCAGCAATGGGTTTTTCAAATTCAAGAAATTGCATATGTTTCCCTATCCTAGTCAATTTGGCGCTTACAATACGTTTCTTTAATCAAGAATGCAAACATAATACTAATGATAAAGCCAATTAGCAAAATGCCCATACCAAAATCAAGCCCAGGTGCAGCCATGTCCTCTAAACCTTTTGACTGATTAAACCAACTGGTAAGCATACCAAACAGAGGCATAGCAATAACACCACCCCACAACAGTGAGTTCATCGATACAATGCTCGTTGCAACGGCATTGTTTTTCATCGGATTAGTCTCGCCGACAAATGGGTAAGCTATGGCTTGCGCGCTTGTAACAAAACCAAGCAGGAAGAAGAGGACTGATAATTGAGTAACACTCACCGTGCAAAACATAATCGTAGAGATAATGACCACCGAGCCAATCCCACCCAAAATCAACGGTTGTTTACGCCGACACATTCGTTCTGTGAACCAGCCCCAAAATGGATAAGCAAAAATCATCCCTAAGAAAATGTACCCTGTGATAGAGCGAGCTTCAAGTATACTTACGCCATGCGTTTTTATTAAATACGCATTTGACCACATTCCTCCTAACATCCATGTACCAATATTGATTAAGCCAACGTAAATCCCCGCACACCAGTTTTGCGGTTTGGTTAATACCAGTTTTAATGTCTGTATAACCGATTCAGCTTTTAATGCCTCTGTTTGCACTTGACGAAACGCTATTAACTCTTTTGGGGTATCCTGTACCAAAAGAAAAATAAGCACCGCAAGGCAAGCACCAAACAAGGCAATTACGTCCAAAGCATACTTTAAGCCTAAAAGATCAAGCAAGTAGCCAACGGGCGCCTGAGCCACATACCCCCCCAACATTCCGATCGCAATAATAATGCCAATCACGAAACCCAAGCGATGAGAGGGAAACCAGTTTGTGGCAATGCGCACACAACCAATCAAGCTAAAGCTGGCACCAACGCCCATTAATAAGCGCGACGCGCCCATCACATAAATATTTGCTGTTAAGGTCATGACGAAAATACTTAGCGCACACACCAGTAATGCAATAGAGATGGCTAGCCGCGGTGAGAAACGATCTAAAATATAAGCAGCAGGAGTTAAACAGGCAATATTCGTGTAAAAATATAGGCTTGCAATAAAGCTCACACCAACGTGTGTCAAATCAGGATATGCTACTAAAATTGCTGGTGTTAACGTATTAAAGGCATTGCCTAAACCAAATTCAAAGAAAAAGAAGAAGGAAATTAAAATCACCACTGCCCAGGATTTTGCCAAGGACATTTGCGCGAGTTTCGTTTGATAAGATTCGGGGGTCATAGGCAGATCCAAATAGTCAGCTTTGTTCTTTTGAGGATGGTAAATATAACAAAAAAATAATTTTTTTACAGTTTCATTTTACGGCAGTGACTATATTTCCGCACATTACCTAAGTGTGAGTTGTCAGTGTGACGGACACTGATTACTCACACCGACACACTTGGGCAAATTATTTGCACAAGCCCATTTTACTCACATCCTCCTACCGTAATTTCATCGATTTTTAAACTGGCTTGCCCCACACCTACAGGGACAGATTGTCCCTCCTTGCCACACACGCCAACGCCTTTATCCAAGGCAAAGTCGCTGCCGATCATTGAAATTTTTTGCATGATCTCAGGACCATGACCAATCAAAGAGGCACCCTTAACGGGATGCACAATTTTACCGTTTTTAATTAAATAAGCCTGATCCATGACAAATACAAATTGCCCTGAGGTGATATCAACCTGCCCCCCATTGAAGTGGGTTGCATAAATGCCATGATCAATGCTCCTGATCATGTCTTCAAGCGCATCCTCACCTCCTAACATATACGTGTTTGTCATTCTTGGCAGAGGCAGGTGCGCATAGGATTGTCTTCTGCCATTGCCTGTGGGAGTAACTCCAAATGCTTTAGCTGAAATTCGATCATGAATATAGCCTTTTAAAATGCCCTTTTCGATCAACACTGTTTTTTGTGTTGGCGTGCCTTCATCATCAAAATTAAGTGAACCACGACGATTGGCAATACAGCCTTCATCCATCACTGTACACTTTTCTGAAGCCACTTTTTGCCCAATTTTTCCCGAAAAATGTGAACTTTGTTTGCGGTTAAAATCTCCTTCCAAGCCGTGTCCTACTGCTTCATGCAGTAAAACTCCGGGCCAGCCAGAACCAAGTACCACTGGCATTTTTCCGCTAGGCGCGGGCTTCGCGATTAAATTTGTTTTTGCCCCTTGATAGGCTTCATCGACATAACTTCGCCATAAATCATGCTCGGTAAAATAGTGATAATCATAACGTCCTCCACCACCCGCGGAAAAGCTCTCACGCTTACCCTCTTCACACATGATAAGACTCACATTCATTCTCACCAATGGACGCACATCCATTACACACAGCCCATCGGTATTTAAGATCAAAATCATCTCAATGTTTGAGGCGAGTGCCACGCTGACTTGCTCTATCTTTGAGTCCAGTGATCTTGCGTAATGATTGACTTGATGCAATAGTGCAATTTTATCTTCTGCAGGCATACTGCTTAGCGGGGAGTTTGACAGGTAGTGTCTGATGGTATTGGGCGTTATCAGCCTTTCAATCTTATGCGAGTTGTTACTGTTTTTAAGTAAAAACAAAGAAGTTTTAATCAATTTCTCAATCGTCTCTACCTGCAAATCATCGGCATAGGCAAAACCTGTTTCGCCATCAAATACCGCTCTGACCCCAATACCCTGCTCAATTCCAAAACTGCCATGTTTGACAACGTTGTCCTCCAACGCCCAACTCTCTGCCACGATTTTTTGCAAATACAAATCACCAAAGTCAATGTGCTTTTGCGTAAATGTATTTAGCTGCGCTTTTAATTTTTCCAGACTCAGATTAAATGGCTGTAACAGATGTTCATTAATAATACGATAATATTGATCTTGCATCTTATTCTCTAGGTTATTCAAAAATACTCACATCCCCACTACCAACGCGAAGCACGGTTGCGGGAGTTTCTGTCATATCGACAACGGTTGTTGGTTCATAGCCGCAATAGTCAGATTCCAAAATATAGTCAATCATCTGGGCACAAGGCTCATTGGCAAAGTCCTCACTATATATCAGCGCCGTGACCTCACCTGGTAAAATAAAGGTGGTACTTAACAATGGCTCGCCTAGCTCCTCACTAATCATAAGAGGCACGGGATGCTCTGGCACACGGATGCCGATGGTTTTTTTGCTTTTGTTAAGCATGAGTCCTGGTACTTTGCTTGTTGCAGATAAAATAAAGGTATAGCCCCCAGGGGTGGCTCGCTTTAACAAGCGGTATGCTGTGTTATCCACCCTGGCATAATGGGCAATTTCTGATAAATCTCGACAGATCAGGGTAAAATTATGCTTATCGTCCAGATCACGAATTTTCTTGATTTGCTGCAAGGGTTTTTTTAAACCCATTTTGCATCCCAAGGCATAACCTGAGTCTGTCGGATAAGCAATGACCTTACCCTCTTTTAATGCCTGGACGATTTCAGTTAATAGCGCCTTATTTGATGAGTATGGATTTATTTCAATATATTGGCTCATGGCGCATTCTTACTTTATACTGTTGCAAAAATTTGTGCCAAGTGTACCACTAACCCTCCCTGGAGAGAACATGAAGAAACTGCTTTTTGACTTTTTCCCAATTATCATCTTTTTTGTGATCTATAAAATGTATGACATCTATATGGCAACGGTTGCTTTGATTATCGCCACAGCAATTCAGCTGACCTACGAGGTAATTCGCTACAAAAAAGTTTCAATGATGCACATCATTACCTTTGTACTTGTGCTTATCTTGGGTGGTGCAACAGTGTATTTCCATGATGAAGCACTTATTAAGTGGAAAGTCACCATTGTAAATTGGCTATTTGGGGTGATTTTTCTCTTCTCTACGTATCTTATGCAAAAACCGATTATTCAGCGCTTAATGGAAGAAAATATCAAGCTTCACCAAAAAATCTGGAAACGTTTAAATAACATCTGGGGCGTGTTTTTTTTGATCTTAGGAGCGATCAATCTTTTTGTGGCTTACACCTTTTCAACAGATATCTGGGTAGACTTCAAACTCTTTGGCATGCTTGGACTCACCCTGGTGTTTGTGATTGCCCAAGGTGTTTTTCTCTCTAAGCATATTGAGCATAAAAAATAATGTCCTGATTAACATCGACTCGGGGAAAACAACTCGGCTAAAGGCGCAGGGATAATTGCGTGCGTGTTTTTATTGCCACAGCAGGCTTTTTCTATGCTAAACTTGGACGCAAAAAATTGCATTAAAGAGATCCTTATGTCTATACAAAAAAACATCCAAATCATCCAGGTACCACACGGTCAGCGCATCTGCTGCCCTACTCCAGAACAAACCTCGTGGAATCAGCATCCACGTGTGTATATAGACTTAAGCGACAATGACGAAGGAGTATGCCCTTACTGCAGCACACGCTTTGTTACTAGCAAAAATTCTCCAGGATCACATGAATAAATACTTGATTATTGCGCCAAACTGGGTGGGTGATATGGTGATGTCACAGTCTCTTTATCGCTACCTTAAAAAGCTTGATCCTGAGTGTGTTATCGATATTGCCGCACCAAAACACTGCTGTGAGCTTACGCAATTTATGCCTGAGATTAACCAGACCCTCCCACTTGAGTTTAAGCATGGTGAATTTGGATTTCATGCTCGCAAACAAAAGGCATGTGATTTTCGTCATCGAGGATATACCACGGCTATTATCTTGCCCAATTCATGGAAATCTGCACTTATTCCTTTTTTTGCCAAAATTAAAAAACGTATAGGCTGGCAGGGTGAGGCACGATTTTTTTTGTTAAATGATCGCAGACGCTTAAACAAAAGCAAATATCCTTCAATGATTGAGCGCTTTTGCGCGTTGGCAATTGCCAAAACAGAAGACTTATCACATGAGCTCCCTTTTCCTAAATTTGAATTAGAGGCTTCAAAAATTGATATAACTTTAGCCAAATATCGTCTCATAAATAACAATAAAATTATTGCTCTTTGCCCAGGTGCTGAGTTTGGTCCTGCGAAAAAATGGCCAACTGCTCATTACACAGAGCTCGCTCAATATTTACTAGATAGAAATTATCAGGTGATCTTATTGGGAGGCGCCAAAGATCAACAGACCACATCCGACATTAGCAAAAGTTGCAACCATCACGCCCATTTATTTAATCTTGCGGGAAAAACTTCACTCTCAGAAGTCGTCTATTTGTTAGCAAGCTGTGAGAAAGTCGTCAGTAACGATTCAGGACTCATGCACATTGCCTGTGCGCTTAACATTCCAACACTTGTCATTTACGGTTCAACTTCAGATAAATTCACCCCACCACTTAGTAATAAAGCAAAAAGCATCTATCTTCACAATCTTCCGTGCCGCCCTTGCTTTAAGCGCGAATGCCCCTTAGGGCACATGGATTGCCTGAATAAGCTCACCCCTAAACTGGTTATTGCTGAGCTTGAGAAATTGCCACCAAACTTGCCAGTATCATACTCGCATAGTCAGGATTACTAGGCACCCCTTCAACTTGCGCCATAGCTTCCTGGAAGGATTTTGAGCTTATTGTCAGTGAACAGCGTTGCAATGAAGGTAATGCCATTTTAATGGCAGGATATAGCTTATCGTCGATCTGTGAGATCACTGCCCTTAATTTTGTTAAATCGACGTCCTTCTGATTAAAGCTTTTTGCATCAGCCGACCACTTAGCCAACCAATATTGCTCAATAAACTTTGACATATCCATCTGTATCTGCGTAAAAACCAGCGTTGGGTAGGCTGGCAGCATTTCTTTATCTGCAATAATTTTAACGTTTTGCAACACTTGAAGTTCACGATCTGGAGCATAAATACCACTTTTTTTGATAAACTTATCCGCAGCAACCAACTGCATCACTTGTGCCCTTTGTGCAATCAGATCAAATGCCATGGTTAATTTAGTATTATCACACTCAGTGGCTTGCGCTGTGCTGCTCAATATTACTGCCATGAAACAAACCCTCTTTAATATACCCATCGCAAACCATTTTACAGACTTTCTGACATTGCATTTTGGCTGATTTTGAGTGACTGAATTTTGATAATAGAGCTTGCTATTACCTGCAATCCAGTCACTCAAAATCCTCACAAACTGCTTTCCCATAAATCCCGCAAAATGATTTACGATGGGTATAGATATTTTCTGACGAAACAATACCTCCTCCCATAATCGCGTGTTGCGTAAGGGCGTATTGCATACGCCCTTGTGCTTATTCAAATAACAGCGTGAGGTGACTTTTCCCACATTCGTAATCCCCGCCTTTTGCCACCTTTTTCCCAAATATATCTACATTCCTGGTGCAAAGCCAGCAGAATTTTAGAACCCCGCTTTTAATTTTGTGTATACTGCAAAGCTATGCTTTACCAGGCAGTATATCAAATTTTAATGTGGAGAGATGACCATGGAAAATATTGCAAGTTTTAACATAGATCACTTAAGATTAAAGCGTGGGATATACGTTTCACGCATTGATCGCTTTGATGTGGCAGTTATTACAACATTTGATATCCGCATGAAAGAACCGAATAACGAACCTGTGATTGATATTCCTGCCCTTCACACGTTAGAGCATCTGGGGGCCTCTTTTCTAAGAAACCATACGCAATGGAAAGAGAAAACCAGCTACTTTGGTCCTATGGGATGCCGCACAGGGTTTTATGCCCTGTTTTCAGGCTCTCTTACCAGCACTGACATTATTCCGCTGATAAAAGAATTATTTCATTTTTGTGCTGATTTTCGCGGTAAAGTCCCTGGTTGCTCTGCTGCTGAATGTGGCAACTGGAGGGATCACAACCTTGACATGGCACAATATGAAGCCAAAAAGTTTATCGGCGAAGTTTTGAACAAGCTGCAAGCTGAGAATCTTAACTATCCTCAATAACTCTAGTTATTAAGTTGGAAACACCCTGAGTGATTACCTTATTTTAACCAGGTTTTTGATTTTTGATGGGCAATCTCACGCACCAGTTTTGGCACTAAATAGCCTGAGGTAATCGCTTTTAACTCATGATGAATTGCTTTGGCTTTTTCTTCATCAACATCAAAATGCTGCACCCCCTTTACTTTGTCTAGTACATGCAAGTAATAAGGCAATACACCTGCTTCAAATAGACGCTCTGACAACGCTTTCAACACTTCAGCATTATCATTAACGCCTTTAAGTAACGTTGCTTGATTTAAAATGCTAAATCCTGCTTCTTTTAACTGCTTAAATGCGCCAATCACATCCGCGGCAATTTCATCGCCATGATTGGCATGCACTACCATAATTTTTTGTAAGTGCGTCTTGTTAAATACTGCTAAGAATTCTTTCGTAACCCTCTTGGGTAATACGATTGGGATTCTCGTATGAATTCGCAACCGCTTAATGTGAGGAATTGATTCTGTTTGTGCTACAAACCAGCTTAAGCGTTCATCATTGTGTAACAAAGGATCTCCCCCCGAAAAAATCACCTCATCAAGCTCTGCATGTTCTCTAATATAGTTAAATACGTGCGACCAGCTTTCTTTGGATTGAGTTTGAGCCTGGTAATCATATTCCCGACGAAAACAATATCGACAATGCACCGCACAGGCAGGATGCAACATCAGTAAAATCCGATTATGGTATTTGCGCAAAGCCCCTTTCACAGGATTAAACTCACGTTCAGAGAGTGGGTCACTCACATAGTTATCTGCTCGATCAAGCTCAAATTTATCCGCTAGCACTTGTTTTAATAAGGGATCATTAATATCCCCTTTTTTCATTCTCAAGGCAAAACTATACGGTATACGCATTGGAAAGTTTTCGATGACAGGGACCCTGTAGCTATTTGGGTTTAATTCTAAAAACCGTGCTAAGGTTTGCCAATCTTTAAAGCCTTGATTTAAGGCAATTTTCCAATCTGCGCTGGCTTTATCCTGTTGCCCCTCTGGTTTTTCGTGTATCATGTTCGGCGTTTTGAAATGAAGTAGCGCTAATATACTAGAGAGGATAGAGATGGCAAGTTTTAGTACAAATGAATTTAAAAATGGCTTGAAATTATTAATCGATGGCAACCCAATGGCAATTGTTGAGAATGAATTTGTCAAACCAGGTAAAGGTCAGGCGTTTAATCGTGTTAAATTGCGTAACTTAAAAAATGGTCGTGTCATTGAGAAAACATTCAAATCAGGGGAATCTGTTGACGGTGCTGATGTACTTGAAGTTGCCGCAAGTTACTCGTACTTTGATGGTGAGTATTACGTGTTTATGCAGGATGAAACCTTTGAACAATATAATATTAACGAGACGGCTTTGGGCGAAAGTAAAAAATGGATTAAAGAACAGGATCCCTGCTCAATCACGCTATTTAATGGTGAGCCGATCAGCGTCACCCCGCCTAATTTTGTCCAATTAAAAATTGTTGAAACTGATCCAGGTCTAAAAGGTGACACCGCAGGCTCTGGTGGCAAACCTGCAACTCTAGAAACAGGGGCTGTAGTGAAAGTTCCGTTATTTGTCCAAATCAATGAAGTGATCAAGGTTGATACGCGCACAGGTGAATACGTTTCTCGCGCAAGGGAGTAAGCCCGTGAGTGAAACGACTGAGCCCAAAAGCAATCTCATTTGGCTTGATCTTGAGATGACAGGTCTTGAGATTGAGCGTTGTCATATCATTGAGATTGCTGCCATCATCACCGATCCAAACCTGAATGTACTGGCAGAATCGCCTGCCATTGCAATTCACCAAAGTGATGATGTTTTAGCCAATATGAACTCGTGGTGCATAAAGGCTCATGGTGAATCTGGATTAACTGCGCGCGTGCGTCAAAGTAAGGTGGGTACGAGCGAAGCTGAAAAGCAAATACTTGATTTCATTAAACCCCATGTCAATAAAGGTCAATCGCCCTTGTGCGGCAATTCTATCTGGCAGGATCGCAAGTTTTTAGCCAAATATATGCCGACACTTGAAGGTTACTTTCACTATCGTTTGTTTGATGTCAGCTCATTTAAAATCGCAGCATCATTATGGAAACCCGAACTTCTAGAACAATTTACCAAAAAAAATACTCACCTGGCATTGGATGATATAAAAGAATCAATCGAAGAAATGAAGTTTTATCGAGACCATTTTTTAAACTAAATTGTCGATATTAGATATGATCACTGAGCAAATAATGCCTATTACACTTCAAGTTATTTTGACTTGGCTCTTTTGGTGTTTCAGGGAGGTATAAAAAAAGTGATGACGGTGTTGTTTAATTCCCATAAATATCGTAGTTTTATGACAATTAATTCAAACCTGGCACAGCTCAGGTAAAGGGATAACGAAGTGATTAAGATTCAAGATTTGCTAGATGAACAGCAATGTTATGAAAAGGTGCGCGCATTACGTTGGGCAGATGGAGTGAGCTGTCCACATTGTATGGCGTCATCAGAAGAAATTGTAAAGCGAGGCAAGTCTGGAAAGACTGAGTTTTGCCAACGCTATCATTGTAAGCAATGTGACAAAGATTTTAATGACTTAACAAACACCATTTTTACAAGTCGGCATCAACCCCCTTGAAGACGTGGATTTTATGCCTTTATTTTATGGGTTTAAATTTGTCCAATGAACAGATTGCAAAGGAGTTGGGATTAGCGAGTTCTGATGTCTATGACATGACGATTGAGCTCCGAGAAGGAATAGAGCAAAGAAGAGAGCCTGCTCAATTGTCAGGTGAGATTGAATGCGATGAAGTGTACGTTGTTGCCGGACACAAAAGGTCAGCCAGCTCAGGTTAAAAAAGGTCGCAAAGGCAGGAGAAACCGATTGAAAGGAGCAAGAGGTCGAGGCACTTTGGAGAAAGAAAAGCCTCCTATATTTGGGATGATTCAACGTGGAGGAGAAGTGGTTATTCAGATGCCTCCTGATGTCAAACAAAAGACGATTAAGCCGCATATTGAAGCGTGCATACAGCCTGGTAACAAGGTATATACAGACGAGTATGCAATCTATTCCAATTTAACGAGTTAATGTCAAATTTGGTGTATGGCTTAGGCGGCATTATCTTTATCCTGTTTTATTTTGTCTATTTAAATGTTCAGAAACGCCATCAATGAATTTAACCATATTGATCACTTCAGCTGGCGATGATAGCCCCTCAATCTCAACCATGTATTCTCAGCTTCGATTATAGCAGGTCTCTCTAATTTAGCTGGGAGTTGTGGGTAATCAGGCATCATTTTGCTGGAACGGTACTCTGCGACAGAACTTACCTGTTTATTGAGTAATTTTGGTTAATTCGGTTTTCAAAGTCTTGTTTTGATTCAAACATAGTCTTGAAGGGTGTGTTGAAAGGCTCTTTTGTTTCCGTAAAATATCCCTCTACAATATTATTTGACCAATTTTTGTCTTTCGATTTCATATTCATTATTTCGTACGCCTTTTTAGACGAAATTTCATTAATTTGGTTTAAAGTAAAATGGTTATACCTCCCCTTTTCATCATGTGTTTTGAAATACTTTGAAAGTTCATGTGTTGATATTTCATATACTCCTTTATTAGGTTCAAAGTATAACGATTTTTCGCTGTCAATTACATTAACTGCTATTATATGACCTGTTTCTTTTTTATCGTGTCGCATCTCTATATTATAAAGCCCTGGAGGAGAATTGATAATTAAATTTGCTAAGGTCTCCATGGTATTTGATTTGAATAAAGTTTTACTTTCTAAAAACTGTTCAGCATAAATTTTATCTTCATCTTCTTTTATTAGACTAACTTTAGTTTGTATCAGATCAGCAATAGTTGAACTTACATAAGCATCTTTTGTTTTTTTTACGAGCTGGTTGTGTGAAAAGTTAACGACAGCTCCAAAGCACCTCCCACCTACAGGAGCACCTAAAAATGCTTTTCCACGGTTATTAAATGTTATCAGTTTTTTTTGGGGCATTATTTTATTCCTTATTTGTTTGTGATGTCATGTTAGCGAATTCAGTGTAAATAAGATATGTTTGAAGATCAAGACCATTGAATTAAAGTCATCAAAATGACTGGGCTCTTCTGCGTTTCTTGTTGGTATGGAATTCAGTAGCCATAAGGGTTAGAATGAGTGTAGTAAAGCAAAACAGCCCTGCAACCTAGTAAAGATAAGCGACCAATCAGCAAATTCTTTTCCGTTTTTTCTTACTCGACCAAATAGCTATTGCCACTATCATCATATATAGCTTATTCCATAAATACTTTACGTATTGCTTGTGTAATCGCCTCTGCATATCCCAATAAAAAACCGGTGAAAAAATTACAAAAATAATGAATATCTTCTTTAGAAAAGAGCTCGTCATTTGGAGCGTGATAAGCCTCACTAGATCCTGATTCAGAGGTGTCGACTATTTGTCTCTTATATCGAACTCTATATAAGACCGCATATGAAACATGTGCAACAAATAAGCGCTGGATTTTGCCTCTTTTTGCACCTCTAACTCAAACATGAAGCTAAATGATCCCTTCCAAGAATCATAATATCCATCACTATATCCTGTGGGGGATTTTAAGGATTGATATATTTTGGGGAGGTTAAGAACATCCTCGGACAAAATATGCCCCACCGAAAAATAATTCGTGGGAACGAGGAGATAACTCAGTCAAGTGTGACTATTTTGCTTTAGGCATCACTTGTTGCATAAAACCCTATTTAAGAAGCACTCGAATTTCTGTCAAAAGTTCTGTTTCAGCTACCTCATGATCAAAATTGTAATAACAGAATATGCAAGGTAGATCACCTAACTCTTCGCCTGACTGCGGCAACCAATCGCGATAGAGACCATAAATCGTATCTCCAATATTATCACGAGAACCTTTATGCGTAGTGACAGCATACCTCCCAGCAGGTAGCGTTTTTTCGATAACCTGATTATTCAATTTAAACTCTTGGGGGACGCTAAGCGCCAAATCAAAACGAAACTCTTCTGGTTTTACTTCTTTTGGGTCATGATAGCCAAAACCAAAAGCTTCTCCTGGTTTTGGTTTTAGGTTAATTGACTGTGCCTTTACCCACGTCATGAGCTTATCAAGCGTGTCGGATAATCTCACGGGATCTCCATGATGCTCCATCACAGCAACTCTTTTAGCTGGTAGTTTTTTAATCGTTATTGTCATAATTTTTTCACCTTTGATATGTAATGGCTGTGGCGGATTTTCAAATCTTTCCCAATTAGCCTTACACCTAAACTCGCTTGGGCTTTGCCCGCAAACTTGTTTAAAAGCACGACTAAATGCTTCATGGGACTCAAATCCAGCATCTACAGCAATGTTAATAATTGTTGCCTCTTTATGCACAATCAATTGGTGGGCCGCGCGTTTAAGCCTTAGCCACTTGATATAGCCCATGAGAGGTAACCCTGTATAAACTGTAAACAACCGATGAAAGTGATATTTTGAGAAGCAAGCGATACGGCAAAGCTCATCCAGCTCAAGCTCTTCATCAAGATGCTTGCCTATGAAATCAATCACTCTGTCGACTCGTTCTTTGTAACTCATAATACCTCGTATTTCAGTTGTAGCCGTTTACGTGGATAAAGATACGACGTTTATGTTTTTTATGCCTGACCACCATTGCTAATCTTCATTCAGTTATACTGCCATATGTGAAAATGTAAGTAACCTCAGTTCGGAGTTACGGTTCATAAAACACTCAATCTTTTTTGCCCAACAATAGTAGTAGGGTGGATAAGCCGCAGGCGCATCCACGCGGAAAAGCAAACAGGTTAAGTATTGGTGGATGCGCCTGCGGCTTATCCACCCTACTAAGTTTCTGCACGTAAGATGCGCTAATTCGAGCATTTTTAAGTGCCCACTAACTCAGCAACTCTTGAAAAGACGATGCTTTGGCAAGATTTTTATGTCGAACTCACGTTAAGTAACTTGCGAAAAAAAGCATAAGCATCTTCGGATGGATTAGGATTGCTTAAATCGTAAACCTCCGTGCAAAGACTGAAGATAGGTATCTAAAGTTTTATCCATTCATAACCTCATCAATAATTCGTTTTTGTAAGCCAGCTTCAGGGCTATTCTTATATGTTATCTGACAAAGCTCAAATGTTGCTTTCCAAAGTGCCCAGGCACGTGCACGAAGCCATGTATCAGTATCCATATCCATTTCAGAAATAAAAATCTTACGTGCTTTACCGCTCAAATACGTCCAGGCAATTACTAAGTCACAGGCAGGATCGCCAACGGCAGCGCCGCCAAAGTCAATGACTGCTGATAGTTTTCCACCATCCATCAGTATATTGCCAATCGCAAAATCCCCATGAATCCATATGGGCGCCTTATTCCATCTCGTCGCATACGCCTGATCCCATAAAGCTAATGCTTTGCCTGCATCTATAATCTCAGCTAGCTCTGCGATCTGTTCTCGCGCTCCTTTATCGTAAACGCTGACATGATCACCGCGCCACCAGTTATGCTGACCAGGCTCAGATTTTTTGTCATTCAATCAATTTTTCCTTATGCTCATAAACACGACGAGATAAATTGCTTGTCACACCAAATATAAAGAGTACCATTTCTTTTAGAAGCCAGAATATATACCCAACAGCGTTTCATTTACTACCTTTTCCATATTGTTCTGGATTCCCGCATGCGCGGGAATGACGATAAAGCGAGGCACGCCTTTGTTTCTCAACATCAACGATAGGCAAGTCGCTGAATTTATGAGTTTGCGCGCAAGATCAAGAGTTGGCATAATCGATTTGTCGTTCATAACTCTACCTCCATCACCGTCACAGGATGAGATTTAAATTCATCCATACCGATTTTCCTCCATCCAAGACGTTCGTAGTACTCTGGTATCGTGAGATCAAAAGCAAACAAGTACAGTTTTTCAAAGCCAAGCTCTTTTGCTTTCTGCACAGCCACATCAATCAGCATCCTGCCAATGCCTTGCTTTTGATGTTTTGGATCGAGGACAAGTGAACCGAGCCAAGGAGTAAGATCTGAACGAATGCCATCATTTTCACGCAAAGAGCACATGCCAACCGGTAAATCGCCACCTAATGCAATAAAAGTGATTGGTAAAGCTTGATCATTCAAGTGATCTGCAAACCTTGTGATAACACGTTCAACGGGTACATCAGGAACCCAGATTTTACCCAATACTTCATGCCAAATGTTTGCAAGCACGGGTATAGTATTGGGATGGTTTTTCAGCAGGTCAATTTTGATCATAATTTACCTTCAATAATTTTTATGACTTCAGGTGCTGACTCTTGTAACCATAGTGATCCATTCCATTACTCCTCCTTCAACTGCCTTAAATATTCTTTTGTTGCTTTACGACTGGGGTAAAGCGTTTTTAGAAAAAACACATCCTCTGTCTCTTTAACATACGGAACACAATAAACGGTACCCAAACACAAAATACGCATAACGCGCTGATGCGGGTATCGTGTTTGATTAGTGTGCATAACAATATCAATGATGTTACCTTTTTCAATTTCAGTAATCATCTCGGCAAATCCAATCCCTCTTTGTTCAAGCAACCACGAATTTTTTTCCTCGCTATACTTAAATTTCATCAGATTACCATCCCGTGATCGCGTCTTTATGAAGCACCATGTTGATATAAGTTTGATACGGTATACCTAGCTTAGAAGCTTTAATTTGCATTGCTTCCAAATCGGCTTCATGAATTCTAATGGTCACCAATTTTTTAGTTTTCATATAACGTTTGGCAGCTTTTTTCAACAACGTTATCTCAGCTTCCATATCTGGAATTGGCTGCATAGATTCAAGATTATTTTCAATCTCTTGCTCAAATTCATCGAGCGAAACTTTTTTTCTCATAAAACCTCCTATGATCATTTGAGAAGATAAAAAAGGAATAAGGAGGTTGTATTATATTAGGAATACTTTGTCAATACAGAATCAAATAATTGTAGAGAGTAAATAAACTGCCCTAAGTAAGAACACATGAATTGTCCTGTCTAAACTAGTTCATAAACCAACCTCATCACCCTATATAGAATTAGCTTTTAATTTATCCATTTTGACTGTGCCTGTTTTATAAAACCGATATTCAACTTCGTCCAAGATCTGACCAGATTCGCTTTTCTTAATATATTCAGCCTCTACTTTCCCTCCCAATTTTTCTGCAAGCGCTCTGCTGGCAAAATTATTTTTTTCAACGGGGTATTTTAAGTAATTAAATGATAGATTTTCCTCTGCCCAATCTTTTAATAATGACAATGCTTCAAATCCATAACCTTGACCGTGAGCTTCTTCTTTAAGCCAAATCCCCATTTCTGGAGTGGCTGTATTTAACGCATGGATTGCAATGTAGCCTACAAACTCTTGCGACTCTTTTTTCAAAACAAGCAATGCTAATTCCTCTCCCTTAGACATCGCTTGTTGCTGCTCTAAAATATGTTGATTAATTTGCGCCTGCGTTTTAGGAGCGCTTGGCCACATCCACCTTGTGATTTTGGCTGTAAAATTTTTACAGATATCTTCGGCATATTCCATGCTCAGGGTTTCTAGCAACAATTTTTCTCCTGTTAGCTGTACTCCATTGAGATCACCTATCGCAAGGATGATTGGTTCAATTTTTTTGATGAGTAAGTGATGTAATTTGCCACTCCCGCTACAATCTCCATCCATCACAAAGTCAGCAATATACTCAAAACCTGCTTTCATGTAAACGTGCCTTGCTCTTGGGTTATCGGCTGCTGGGTCTATGATGAATGTATCTGCGGATACGTCGAATTCTCTTCTGAAGAAATCAAGAAACTCTGATAACGTTTTGGCACCATAGCCTCTGCCAAAATAGTGTTTATCCCCGATCATGTAATCGATACCATGCGTATTACCAGTTTTTGAAAGGTGGTTTAATTTGATGCCACCCTCATGATCTTCTGCTGTTTCTTGGATCGTCATTAGCATGGCAAACGGATGAGCATTACAGCTTGCTATCCAGTAAACATATTTGCCATCACAATAATTTGAAGGTTCTCTTCGACCATTAACAAAACTTAAAATATCGTCTTTATGACCTTGTGTATTATCCCAAAATTCCTGAATAAAAGGTTCAGAAAGCCAGTCAAATATAATGTCAACGTGACTTACGCTGGCTTTTTCAAAATGGATTTCAGGCAGTTTACTCATCCTCACCACCCAAGTCTTTTGCAAGCTCAGCTTCAAGTTCTTCGATTGTTGGTAATGCGGTTTTGAGATTTTCTGGTAGTGCATCTTCAAGCCTATATTCAGCAAGACCTATTGGTTTTGTCATGTCACGCAAGGCATATTCTGCAAGAACATTATTTTTACTTTTACACAGAATCAGCCCTATAGAGGGTTGATCTGTTTCGTGCTTTACAAGATCATCAACAGCGGAAAGATAGAAATTCATTTTGCCTGCATATTCTGGCTTGAACTTCCCAGATTTTAGCTCGATCACCACAAAACAGCGTAGCTTGATGTGGTAAAACAGGAGGTCAATGTAAAAATCTTGATCTTCAATTTGAAGGTGGTATTGCCTGCCTAAAAACGCAAAACCTTCACCAAGCTCAAGGAGGAATTTCTCAATATGGGCTACTAATCCTTTTTCTACCTCACGTTCGTGGGCATTTTTTCCAAGGCTCAAGAAATCAAAGAGATATGGATTTTTTAAGGTGGCTTGTGCTAAATCAGACTGCCGCATAGGCAATTTATCTTGAAAATTTGTCACCGCATTGCCTTGGCGTTTAAATAAGTTTGTTTCAATTTGCATTGATAGCACATTGCGAGACCACCCATTTTGCAGAGTGCCTTTAATATAAAAATGTCGCTCGGTTTTGCCTGATATAGCGTATATCAAGGTTACAATATGACCCCAAGGTATTTGGTCAACAGCCTGTTGACCAATTTCCTCTGCCTTATATTCCTCGGCGAATTTACGCATATATTTCAGATTTTGGGGGCTAAAGCCTTTCATATCAGGAAACTCAGAGCGTAAATCTCTTGATAATTGCTCAATGACCTTGGTTCCCCAGCCTTGCCTGCCTTGGGCTTCAAGTATTTGCGTGCCTATGTGATGATAAAGCAGAATAAGCTCTTTATTGACGCTAATCGCCGCTTTATATCTTGAAGAGGCAACACGATTTTTTAGATCAGCAAGAAACGTATTGTATTCTTGGGTGGTAATGTTTTTAGTCACTCCTTGTCTCCATCGATTACAGTGCCTTGGTGATAGAGAATTTTCCAAGCACCATTTACTCTTCGCCAAATCGTTGATCTTCTGGTCATTCTTGTTTTGTTTTGAATAAGAACGTAGGTGAGCAAATAATTATCTGCGGCAATTTGGGTGAGGGTAAAGTCTTTTGCTTCCCAAATATCTTGATACTCTCGTTCACTATAACGCTTAAGCAGAGTATCTATGACATCTTGTTTAGTGTAAACATTGCCTGATGCACCCACTTCCCAAAATTCATCACACATTTGGTTTTCAATATCTTGTTTTGTCTTCCCAAGTTTTTCAGGATGATGAAAAATCGGTTCTCTTGATTTGAGTTCTTCCAATACCGCCCCATGATGAGAAGTAAACTCTTCATCAAAAAACTTTTGAAACGTTACTCCATTAAGATCAGACTCATAAAACTGAGGCATAATGTAGGCTTCAGTAAAACCGACTGAGGTGTAAAATTTTCTGCCCTCAACATTATCAACAGGGGTGTCAACGTAAATGCCCCGTTGTTGCCTGTTTTTAGAAGAAAGCTTCACTTGCTCAACAAGGTTTTTAGCAATCCCTAGTCTTCTGGAATCAGGACGCACAACAAGACCCTGTAATTGTGTCAACGTATTCCAAGTATGATGTTCAGCCTGAATAAAGCCAACGACAACTTGTTCGTGAATGGCGACAAACACTTCTCCTGTTTGACTGCGAAAAAGCTTTTGCATCCCTATTAATTGCCCCTGCACATACTGATCAGCCCAGCCGATGATTTTCAGAAGGTTCTCAACAGAGATGGCGTCTTTTTCTTCAAAAGACCTGATGACAACACCTTTCATATCGCCTTCCTCATCAAATAGCAGGTCAGATCGTATTTCCAATTTGGAATAACAGCCACTTCTTCAAACCCACATTTTTTGAAAAACTGACAGGCTTTGGGGAAATAAGTGTTTAGCTGAATTTCACGAAGATTATGCGCTTTACCGAGCTCTAATAATTTGATTATGAGCTCTCTACCCAGCCCTTTGTTTTGCAATCTTTCTTCAACATAAATAGAATCGAGCCATAATATTTTTCCATGAATATAAGCGATAGCACCTGCGACGATTTTGTCATCTTGTTTGGTGTAAATATTATGTTTTTTAAAATCTTCTTCGATACTGGTTAAATCTTTGCATGTGTTTATCAAAGCTTTAGATGATTTTTCATCAAAAATTTGGTTTGGATCGTATGTAAAATAAAGAGGAAGTAATTGCTTAATCATCCAAGTGGTAGATTGTATTTTAAATTGCTCAAATACTTCAAACCCCGCCTTTGTAAAGGCTTTAATTGCGCTTAGGTTATCTGTCGCTGGATCAATAAGACACCAATCAAAATGGGAGGTTAATACCTGTCTCCCAAATTCATTTAAAATTTTCGCTCCCCATCCTTTGTGTAGGAATGGTGACTCTCCAATGAATAAATCTATGCCGCATATAGATCCAGAAATAGCGCTTAAGTCTACGTTATTTTCTTGAGCGAAATCACGGGCATTATAAGACTGTATGTAACCTATCATTTCTTCGCCTGAGCACATGATATAAGCGTATGTTTTGTGATCTGAACTTTTTAAAAGAGGTTTACTGTGGATGTGTTTCCCAAATTTTTCTTTCACCAAATCTATCGTATACCTCACATCCTGATCCCACCATTTTTTGACGTGCGGCGTCTCTAGCCACTTTAGAAGTAGTGGAAAATGTGATTCAGCTAAGGGAGTAAAAGTAATTTTCATAGCATATCAATCTCTATAATGCTTGGTTTCAGCAAAGTCTTCGACAAAAGTGTGACCGCACAGCATGCTCTACACGCTTCAGATGCTTCCACCACCATCAATGAATAAAGTCTGACCCGTAATAAATCCAGATTTTTCATTAAGGAAAAACTCAATGGCATAGGCAATTTCATCTGGTTCCCCAACACGACCAAGCGGAATCCCAGACATCACCTGCTTTTCTCGTTCACCTCCCTTAGGATGGTTTGTGAAAAATTGATCAGTATTGATAGGACCAGGCGCAATTGCATTAACGGTAATCCCGTCTTTGGCCAATTCTAGAGCTAAAGTACGAGTCAATCCTATTACACCCGCTTTTGCTGTAGTATAACTAGAACAGCCAACTTTCCCTAATGCCGCTCGGCTAGCGATATTGAGAACGCGTCCCCAGCGCCTTTCTTTCATTCCTGGGGTGAATATCTTTGCTACTTGTATAACAGGTCGTAAATTAATATCAAGTACAGAATAGAAATCAGTAAGCTCAAGTTCCTCCAGCAGTTGTGGTTTTGCAAATCCAACGTTATTAATAACCCCGTTGATACAGTGGTTGTGGAGAATTTTGTTAAAAATTAGGTCTGTCTCTTCAGCATTGCCTAAATCTGCTAAATAAAGTTCTCCAGGAAAGACACCATGAAATTTGTTTCTGGCAACCCCTACAACGTTATAACCAATACGATGAAGGTGGATAGCTGTCGCCAGCCCAATTCCTTTGGTGCTCCCTGTGATTAGAATGGTTTTTTCCATTTTTTCATTTTCCTCTCTTATGTGCAGAAAGTTTAGTCATTAAAGTAATGCCATTAATATCTTAAATCAATGGCAACTACCTTAAAAGTTTAACTACCCCGCCTCGCAGGCCTGACCACTTTAAAGTGGTCAGGCAGGCTCGGCACCCCTTCACTTGTTAAGGGGAATTTTGCAAGCCCATCGTTTACAAAAGTAGGTCTTGCAAGATCGACAGCCTTAATTCCCCTTCACAAGTGAAGGGGGTGAAAAGCGCCCGAAAGAAGCAAACAGTTTTGCTTCTTTAGCTTTGAACGCCACAAGCTCTGCGCGTGAGGCTGACGGGGTAGGCTTGACACAGATAAATCATTAAGGTAGTTGCCATTTTTCAATATTTGAAAGGCTTTTGGCTCGGGGTATCATTCATAGATTTGAGATACGATATTTTTTGTCCAATTTTTGCCTCAAGCCCCCTATCCGTTGGGTAGTAATATTGCTGATCAACCCCCACTGGCAAGTAACGCTGCTTAACATAGCCTTCAGCGAAATCATGCGGATATTGATAACTTTGTCCTGTTAATTCACCCGCGGGTTTTATATTTCTTAGATGCAATGGAACGCTAACATCTACATAGCGTTTTAAATCGCTAAATACGTTTTTATATGCCATATAAGAAGCATTACTTTTGGGAGCACAAGCCAGATAAATAGCCGCCTGAATCAAAGGCAATCGACCTTCTGGTAATCCCAGACGCTCATAACACTGCCAGGCATCCAGCGCTAATGTCAAGGCTCTAGGATCCGCATTACCAATATCCTCTGAAGCAATACATAACATGCGCCTTGCAATAACCAAAGGATCTGCCCCACTTTCGATCATATTAGCTAACCAAAAAATAGCCGCATCAGGATCTGATCCTCGAACTGACTTATGAAAAGCAGACAGCTGATCATAAAAATAATCGCCCTCTTTATCAAGCTTATGCGCATTTTCAGTCAACGCAATCGTAAGGAGCTCCTCACCAAGCTCAACTGGCTGTGTTGGCTGCGTCAAGTCCGCCATTAAGAATAACATTTCAAGCACATTTAATGCCTGCCGACAGTCACCTTTCGCGTAGTGGTAAATCTTCTCAATCACTGCTGTAGGCAAGCTTAAGTCATATTGTGAGAGAACTTCATCATGGATCAGCACATATTGTAATAGCTCCCTTATATCCTCAAGTGACAACGGCTTTAGACGCAGCACAGTCAGACGTGATAGCAAAGCATTATTGACAGAGAAAAATGGATTTTCTGTCGTTGCCCCAATCAATATTAAATCTCCACTTTCTACGTGTGGCAACAAGGCATCTTGTTGTGCTTTGTTAAAGCGGTGAATCTCATCTAAAAATAAAATCGTGGATTGCTGATGTTCTATAAAATGCGCTTTTGCCGATTCAACGGCAAGCTTGATGTCTTTCACTCCTGCGCTGACAGCTGATAATTCAATGAATTGACATGAAAGCTCATGTGCTAATACTTTGGCTAATGTCGTTTTCCCAACCCCTGGATCACCGTATAAAATCATTGAGACAATGTGCGATTTATCAAGCATCCTTGCAAGAACTTTTTGCTCAGCCAATAAATGCTTTTGCCCAACATAGTCTTTGATGCTTTTGGGTCGCATTCGATACGCCAGCGGGACGTGAAGTTTATTCATTGGCATCCTTATTTTGTTGGTAATTGTTTACAATCTCGTACAGCATGCCTTCACGTAATGCCCCATCTGACTTTAGCATTTTCTTAATCCCTAGACGATTAAAAAGCGCATATAACACACAAAAGCCGCCTGCTAAGATGTTCTCACGATCAGCGCGTAGACCATTAAAGTGAATATTAGCCACCACCTTCTTTTGCAATAATTCTGCTGCCAGATTCTCTAATACTTCACGCGTAATGCTACCATCCGACCAGTTATTAGCCAGAGCCAAATCCGAAATAGAGCGAATGGTCCCCGATGAACCAAGCACAACTTCCCAGCCTTTTTGAACGTATTCTGCAGCAACAGGGTCAATTAAGCCGTGCGCATAAGTAATGGCCTGGGCAATATTTGACAAACTTAACAAGCCATCATTAAAAAACTGACTTTGTATGCTGACACAACCCATCTCAAGACTTACTAGTGCTTTTAAATCTTGACCTTTACCAATAACAAGCTCGGTTGAGCCACCACCAATATCGATAATAAGTGCTTGTTTTTTCCTGGCTTGCGTGACTGATGATGCCCCAACATAGACAAGACGGGCTTCTTCTTCACCTGAGATAACTTCAATTTTAGTATTTAAAATGACCTCAGCCTGGCTTAAGAAGTCTTGGATATTTTCTTTCGCTTTTCTTAATGTATAGGTGCCAACAACTTTAACTTCATCAACTTGATAGTGTTGAATTGATAAGGCAAAATTCTGTAAACATTCCAAAGCACGCGCTTTTGCGTCATCTGTCAACGCCATATTCTCGGTAAGTCCAGCCCTAAGCTGTACTTTACTTTTGCCACGATAAAGCTCTTTAATATCACCTTCAGTGGTTACTTCTGAAATAAGCATATGGAAGCTATTAGAACCTAGATCAATTGTCGCCACTTTTTTACTCGACATAATATATTACTTTTCCCGATTTTTTCTATCCCTCGGCATAATACCACAGCATATCCAAATACAGCCTAAAAAATTAAAATTAATCTCTACACACGATTATTTATCGGGCTTAAATCTCGACTTTGGATAAAACTTTTATTTGAATAAATGCAAGGACGTATGCAATACGCCCCCACACAATGCGTCATTATGGGCAAGGATATTGTCAATGCCGAAATTTGTAAAATTACGGGGCAATAGTAAGCTGATCCTGTTGCAACACATCTTTAATTGTTAATGCGCCATTATCGAGCCAAAAACGAGTGTCTGGATTAGCTTGTAAAATAAGTAGTGTCATTAATGGGTGATTCAGTTTAACTAATTTGTCATTTTGCACGCGCTTAAATAAATGTTTTCTATGATATAAAACGCCATTCTTATACTCAAACATTGGAGTATAGTTTGACGTTTCCACAGGTCGGGGAAGGTAATCTATTACACGATATTCCTTAGGCAAGACACCAGTTTGGAAAGCTTTATAAACTTCGTCAACCGACACTTGAACAGCCTCTATCATGATCTCCAGATTTTGTTTATTTTCTTTATCATATGCTCTAGCATCGCCATATGCCAGCCAAGTTTGGCTTTTACCATCTTTTTTTATGTTATTCGTAACCTCTAATCCATATAAATTTTCTTCATTGTGCATTGTTCCAGCCAGTAACCCGCCAACTGTCGTAGAAAATATTTCCAAAGCAAGCTCTTTTCTGGGTGCTCTCAAATGACCTGCAGCAAATGTATCTGTTAAAAAATGATTAGCAAAACCATCTTGAGCGTAAGCTAACTCTAGCAACATTCTTTGCTTTGTATTGTTAGTGTCGTTATGCGCCGCAATGGCTGTGTCAATTGCAACTGCATGCCCAGCTGCATAAGCTTTAAAAGCGTAGCCTCCATAAGCAAAATGATCCCAGTTAGTTTCACTTAGCTGCAGCATTCTTCCCTTTGGAATATATGCGCTGATTACAGAGCCACCGCCTGTTGCAATATTGTACTCTTTATTAAGCGTGCTGTTGATTTCTTTATATGCTTTGGATG
>JACCDZ012023180.1_pt1 | contig 29460 bp, 29 predicted proteins | sample 7449551 | NCBI WGS metagenome assembly JACCDZ01 (sample SAMN15323452, study PRJNA562643) | freshwater metagenome | isolation source: river surface water | place: USA:Blue River Watershed | collected 2017-08-18 | reverse complement strand
TTCACAGCAGTACTCTTTAAATCATTAAAATCCAAATTAATCTCTAATATTTTTGGATTAATTGCATACAAAATAGTATAAGAAGATAAAACAATTAATAAGCCAAGAAAAGCATTTTGTATTATCTTCTTCCCTTCCCCTTTATCAAATATGGCGTCTGTTGTCATGTAGCGAATACCACCAACCACTACCATAAAAACAGCTAGTAATATTGCAATACCAACTCCCCATTTATAAAACCCTTTAAACATGGTTGCAAGACCCCCGCTGTTAAGGCCTGGAAGTATTTTCTCTGCACCGGTTCCAGATAGTGGTTCATATTTTGTTGCTCCGGTAACAAAAACCGTTTGAGAAATAAAAACAATTGCTGTTGCTGTTAATATTTTTATTTTTGTTGAGTGAATCATGTTTAGTTGTTATTTTCAAACAATAATCTAAATGAGTAATTATTTCCTTGTAAGATTCTGTTTGTGTTGTCAATCGATAGTGATACGTCCGCCTGTCCTTCTGATTCATCTTCGTTTTTGAAAACTATATTTTTTTCGTTTATTGATCCATATATTTTTTCACCATTCAAGAACCAATTAATTACCGGAAGCGAATCAATACTGAAATACAAATCTTCTGCTTGGAATTCAATTTCATCTCTTTTGAGGGAAAAATCTCCAACAATTGCCTTTTCATACATAACACCAAGCACTGGATTATTTTCATATACCAAAACAGAAGGGTCAACAGGATCCAAAACTATAGTTTTCTTTGCGGTTGAGTTTGAGTCTGTGGGCGAAACTTCAACAGAGATTTTTAGAGGTCTTGTGATTAAAGAACCTTTGTATCTTATAAAATCCTTTCCGTATCCAGATAAATCCTGCATTGCAAAATCATTAATTTTCCAATTATATACAAGGTTTTCCTTTGAAATAAGTCTTCCGTTTGCATCCAAAATTCTTGGCTCAGCAAACACCTTTACTGCTGCTTGGTTGCTAAACAACGCCTTCCCTGAATAAGTTGCTGGTGTTTTTGTTTCGGCCAAATATAACAAATCCACCTCTGATGGATTAAAAGAATATTTTTTATTTATTGTGGTGCCATCTGATTTTATAATATTCAAGGAAAGATTTGTTCTTGTTCCCACTTCACCAACTTGAAATGTGAATTTTGTTGCGCCGACTTCCCTTTTTTCAAGCACACCATTCACAAGCCACGAAATGTCAGCCTTGTTTAAGTTTGTTGTGTAACTAGCAATACTAACCGAAACAACCTCAAGCGGGTCTGGAGTTGAGTTGCTAAATTCAATAGATATCTGCTCCTTAATCCCCTCGGGAAGGCCAATTTGCCCAAAGGAAATTAGGGGTAAAAAAAGTAATAATAAAATAATAAATATTTTTTTCATGTATCTATTATATATCAAAAAAATAAAAATAATTTGAATTAACCACAGAAAACTAAGCTGCTTTTTTGTATCCTTCCGGTCTTTTCATTTGAATAACGTTTGGGTTTTGAGATTGTTTTGCTGTTGGTGCTGTGTTTTGTTTTCTAGAAGGTTGAATTACATTCGGATTACCTTCTGAGTTGTTTTGTGGGTTGTTTGATGGATTCTGATTTCTCGATTTTTGGAGAACGTTCGGGTTTTGTTCTCCTGCGCTAGCTTCTTGTTCCTCTGCAATTCTGTTTACCTCGTTAATTTGTGACCAAACATTGTATGTAAAGAAAGGAAGTGCTCCAATAACCGGAATAGCTTCTAAGATCATACCAATTATCTGCCTCCAACTTATTTTTAGGTCTGAAACTTTTGGTAGCCCTTTGTCTCTAGTTGGTGTGGGTGATTTTTTTGCACCCTTTTTCATAAAAAAGAACGATCCGTGCAACCAAAACCAAACCCCATAAATTGTGTATGAAAAAAACCCAACAAACGGCTGTATTATTTCACCAATAGCAAACAAAGATAACACCGCTTCGACAATATCTACAACGATTGCCACAGAAATGGCTATTATTTTCACACCACTATCGATTTTCTTGATTTGCATATTATTTATTTTCTAACTGGCTCTGGATAGAAGAAATCTTGCCAGTACCCGCTTGCATTGAGAGAGCGTCTTTTTCTTGTTTTGCTTTTTTAATAGCCAAAATTTGTGAAGGATCAGAGGTGATTATTTGATCTTCTGTATATGAAGAAATAACTTTGATGGCAACGTGTTTTTGTCCGGCAAAGAATATTCCCTCCCCCACATCTGATTCAAGCAATAAAAACTTTTCTTCATCAGTCAAATTAAATGTTTGTTTAACCAAATCAATTGAAGATGGGGATTGCTTCATTAGCATTTGAATCGAAGAGTTTGTAATAATCGGAATACCGTATGGTGATTTCAAAAAGTCTTCCACGTCCTGTGTGATTGTGGACATTCCTAGGAAATATTTTCTTCCTCTTTTTGCAAGACCAAACAAGAATGATGCAGTATCTTCTGATTTCATCATCCACCATGCCTCATCAATAATCAGCAACCTCTTCTTTAACTCTCTTCTAACCTCTGTCCAAATATAGTGAGTGATCAAATACATTGCAACTGGTTTTAACTCGTCTTCCATATCACGAATTGAAAAAACAACAAATCTTTTGTTTAGGTCAATGTTTGTTGGGTTGTTTATAAATCCAGACCAAGTACCTTTTGTGTATTTGTTAAGTTTTTGAACAATGTTTTCTGCCCCTTCCATTCCGGCAAGTACCAATTCAAAGTCAGATAGTAGTGGTGGTTCTGTTTGTGAAAAATCTGAATCAGGGGTTATGTCTTTTAGTGCATAAGTTTCGCTAATAGCTCTATCCACAATCGCATCCTCTTCAGGGGTTAGTCCTCCCAACATTAGTCTAAATAGACCAACGAGGTTAATTGTTGTTGTTCTCAAAATGTCCGCTGCGCTTTCGCCTTCATGTGGCGGAGGTAGATCAAAAGGGTTAATGTGGTTTAATGAGTTTAGTGAAATATTAAAAAATCTTCCTCCGGTTGCTTCTGCAATATGTTGGTATTCATTTTCAGGGTCGATTACCAAAACATCAATATCAAACATTAATGAACGCAGGATCTCAAGTTTTGTTGAATATGATTTACCTGCACCAGCCTTCGCGAATGTTACAGAGTTATAGTTTTCAAGAGAAAATCTATCAAATAAAACCAAACCAGAGTTGTGTCTGTTTATTCCGAATAAAATTCCCCTATCTGTACTGAGGTCGAAAGAAATAAAAGGAAAAACGCTAGACAATGGAGATGAATTTAATTTTGAATGCACAGAAAGTCTATCTGTTGCAATTGGTAGGACGCTCGCAAATGCTTCTTCTTGTTGGAAAAGGGCTGGTTTGATATAAACCAATCTTGATTCAAGCATTGATTTAATTTCAGATTCTGATTTATCTAATTCCTCTTCTGTGTCTGCATAAATTGAAAGGTATAATCCGACATCAAAAATCTTTTCTTGAGCTTGTTGCAACAGGTCTCGTAGGTTTTCAAGGTCTTGATATGCAACATCTAGTTTTGGATCGCGAACCAAACCCTTCTCTTCCCTCATGTGGATCTGGCTTTGAATTTCAGCAACTTTCTTTTGAAAGTGACGCAAAACTTTTGCAGTTTCAATTGGGTGAATAAAAATTGAAATATCAAAAATCTTATCAAGGTTAATTACAGGTGCAAACCAGCTATCTGATAAAAATCTAGGATATGAAATAACAAAAAAACTTCTAACTACTTTGTCACCAAGGTTAATTGATCGTGGGGTTACTTTTAATGCTGAGGGCGCAATAACATCCTGTAGTTCCAAAACTCCAGATTCATAAATTTGTTCTGGAAGGAATGAAGTAATTTTCACATCTTCTGTTTTTTTCTTTTTTAAAAAATCAAATATTCCCATATTTATATATTAAGTTGTCTCTCAACATCACCAGGATTAAATAATTTATAAAACACTTCAATCAATTCTTCTGTTCCAAGTCTGATTGTTCTAACACCTGTTCTAATCAAACCTTGTTCTACTACCGCGATTCTCTGTTCTAGTTGAGTTAGGTTTTCTTGGAAAGAATCATTTTTTGTTTCAACATCTTTCTTTTTTCTAAAAATACCAGTTTTGTCTTTTGTTGAAATGAATGAGGGAGTATAAGGAATTGTTATGAAAAATGATTTAGTCATAATGTTTGAATCCTCCGTGAATTTTTTAATGAAATTAATGTATTCCTTTATTTGAATACGCATTAAATCATTAATTTGTTCCTTTTGTCTTTCTTCAAGTAATCCAACGTATGGTCTAATATCAAGTTTTCTGGATTGAACAAAAATTTGCACTGTAAAATCAAGTGAGTTTAAAAAGTTTTGAAATTGAAAAACAATAGCATCTTGTTCATCTTTTGATTTGAGTGCAAAGTTAACAGAAGAGGTCATAACAACGGCACGCATAGAGCCATCTTTTAATATAACTATCCCATCCCTCACCTCTTTGATGGGAACAAAATCTTGACTTGCTTTTGATACTGCCATTGCGTTTATTATAACAAGAAAAAATAGAATAATATATTTTTTTCTGTGTGTAAGTCTAAATTTTTAAATCAAGACTACTCTTTGCATCATTTTTTTCAACTTTTGAATTTATATCTAGCGACCAAGACATTTCTTTTAGTTTACTTTCAGAAATTTTTGGCACATTTAGTAGATCGTTTGCAATTGATTCTTCTTTTTTCTCTTGCACAGGTTTGTCTACTTTTTTCCAAATGTATAGTTTGTTTGAAAACATAAAACTAAAAGCGTTTTCAACGGTGTTGATTAATGGTCTGCCGTTAACTTTATAAAAAGCGAGTGCGAGGAAGAATGACATTGTTGGAATGACAACAATCAGTGCAACAAATTTAATTGGAATAACTGACCATAAAATGAATGAAACAGCACCTCCTCCTGCTACATACAAAAATTGTTTTAGGGTTAATGGCCCAAAGATTTTATCCTCTACTTCGATGAATTGTGGTACTTGATATTGCATATTTATTCAATTGGCTCTCTGTATGGGTCAATTTTAACACTTTGCGGTTGATTTGAAACCGTTTCTGTTAGTTTTTGCGCAAAAGGGTTTGGTTTTTGTGCGGATGTTGTTGGTGCGGTTGTTGACACAGTTGCCGAAATTGTCGCAGGTGTTGTCGTTTTTGTTTCTATCTCTAACGTAGGTTCTGGTTTTAAAGGGTTAATCTCGGTCGGCATTGGATTTCCTAATTCATGGCTTTGAACTTCAACCGTTGGCAATGTTGAAACCTCATCGGCATCCTCGATTTCTTTTAATAGTGCCTCCCTGTTTTCTGGCAAATCGTCGTGTATTTCGTTTACAATCGGTTTTGCGCTTGCTCCAGCTAATATATCTAGACTATTGTCACCTTCCTCTGTGTCTTCCTGTTCGAATTTGTTATATGTGTTTACAAGGTCTGTTTTGATTGGGGCAAAGATTTGTTCATCGATTTCTTTGATAATTTTTTCTGCAACAGGTTGTTTAATTCCTGCATCAATAATGTTTTTTAATACTTGATCTGGGTGAAAAAAACCAAGCATTGTACTGAAAACAATATTTTCTATGTTTGCCGCTTGATCAAGAAGTAGCCCGTTTCTAGAACTAATTACCCTGACCTTCATTAACCAATTAGAATTTACAATCGCAGTCTGAATTGTCTTAGGTAATTCAGTAAACTTTTCTTTAAATAATATTTCTCTTTCTTCGTTATTCATATTTATTTTCCTAATGCTTTAAGTGCCTCTAATACTTTGTCGTTGTCTGATTGCTTTAATTTTTTATTTGCAGCTGAAATTGCAGACTGAACCGCAGAAGAGTTTGCAAATGAAGCACTTCTGAATTTATTAATTTTATTAAGTCCTGGAATATTAAGTCCTGTAATTGGTGAAACTGATTCGATCTCGTGTGTTGATTGCTTGATTGCGACCGCGTTAGTGTTTGTTTCAAGTGTTTCTTTTCTGTACTTCTCTTTTTCTGCGACAATATTCTTAAATTCAGATTCATTTTTGCTGTGTGTTTCTTTTATTGTGTTATATTTGTGTTTAGCGACCTCTATTTCTTTTTCTGTAGATGTTGGGTTGGCCAATGTTCTGTTGAGATCGGCTAATGCTCGTGAAAGTGCTATTTCTGATGCGTTTTGGGCAGTTTCCGCGGCAAGTCTCCTGTTTTCTATGTCTGAAATTGTAGATAATGGATTTGCAAGTTCGTCTAGTTCTTGTGCAAGTGCAGCATCTTCCGCTTCAGTCTTTAACCTATCGTCAAGGGCGGCTTTTTCTTCTTTTGTTCTTGAATATATAATCTCTCTATCTTTTTCAATCTTGGCTTGTTTTTCTTTTACATCGGAAACAAAAGTTTTCTTTGATGCATCACCTAAACTAACACCAGTTTTGTTAATTAATTTTGATATACCGAAACCAGCATTACGTACATCAAAGGTTGAGTTTTGCAATTTGTTTGCGCTTTTTATTGTACTTCTGCCTGTTGCTCTTGCTAGCGCACCAACTGTGTAGTTAGCAAGTTTGTTATCAAATTTTGTGTCTCGTAGAAATTGACCCGCACCACTGTTTTTAATTGCTCCACCTGCAATACCCCCCAGTCTCCTGCCCGCAAAAGCTGTTGCACCAAGCGCAGCGCCCCCCATAATTTTTGTCACAGTGCCAGCATATCCACCACCCATATCCGAAAGTTTTTTTGAAAATACTATTGTGCCTATTAGAAAACCAATGATTATTATAAAAGGTATTAAGAGGTTCGCTACAGAGTCAGCAATACCGCTAGCGTTTCTGTCCATTAGTGAATTCCACCCGGCTGAACCACCGATGGTTGATGATAGGGAGTGTATTACAATTGCTGTTACTAGAAACAATAAAAGGAAAAGAGGGGCAAAAAAAGTTTGACCAATTAATGTACTAAACCACTTCGTCCAGACTTCTTTTTTGAGTGCAGGTAATATATGACTGCCGACAGCCGCCGATGAGAAGATTAGTATGAATATTAAAACAATGTATCGAGTTAGGAACATAAAAGATGCAATAAGGAGTATTACCGCCACTACCAGCATCACAAGTGATGCAAAAACAGCATAAATAAATAACCCTCCCCAATCACCATCTTCAATCATTTTGTCTAAGTTTTTGTTCCCTGTGCTAGTGCCAGATTTGTCTTTAAGTTGATAAATTGTTTGAAAGCCAAATGCCCCAATGATGTATGTTGCGATACCTTTGTCCTCTTCAACAGGTACTGATTTTTTTAAGACCTCATTCAAATTAACAGCCACTATATTCCCAATATCAATAAAAATTTTAGTAAAAAATAGGCTAAAGTTTAGAAGTATTGCAACAGCGATGACTGCAGTTAAGAGTTTTTTTGTTCCAAACTCTGTACCTTTTATTATTGTCATTATTCCTATGTATAAAATAACAAAAATAAACATGACATTAACTATATCTCTAAAAACTTCCCAGCCTTTATTTATGAAATTATCTGAGTCTTTTGAAGGAAACATGTGGGATTTGGCTTCGATTATTGTATATGTTATTACTGAATCAAATAATTGACCCCCAAGTCCCATTATCCAGGCAGACCCCCTAACTAAGCTGTTAAAAGATATTTGTGACAACCAACAATCAAGTGCCAGATTGCCACAATTAAAACTTAAACCACCATTTGTGCCACCGGTCGACACAAGATTTCCTTCTCCGTCAGTTTTCAATCCAGAAGCAGCAGAAAAATTTTGGTATTCTTCTCCGTAGTATTGATCATTTGTTGTCGTTGTTTTTTTTCCGTCTACTGTTGTTGCACTAAAAACATTTTGATGTGAAAACAAAATTCCGCACAAAAACACTAGTGCAAAAACTTTTTTGTTCAATATTTTGTTATTTTTGAAAAAATTAAACATAATTTATTCTGATTTCACCATTCCTAGTGTTTCATCTAGTGCAAACTTAACCAGATAATTAATGAGCTCGCTCAGAACCTCGTCGAACTCATCTGCAAGGCCTATTTTATCTTTCGAGATATTTAGTGACTTTTCAAGTTGAGATTCAATAACATTACCAGGAGAAACAGTTTTGCCCTCCTTGTTTTTCCAAGGCAAATACCCATTACCCCAGTCAAGTTCTTTGTCGATACTACTTTGCGAAACACTAATCCTTCTACCAAGTTCACCCTGCATAATTAGAGCAGAGCCTATTGGATTGTTTGCAGAGTTTTGTGTATATCTGTTCCAGGTATCATAATCAAAACTTGTTCCATTTAAAAAACCATCAACATCACCTGTTCCGTCATACAAACTACATTTCCCTGTTTTTTCAAAAGTGTTGTTATAAGATTTTGAAACTGATTTTGTAACACTTGAACGAAAAGGTTCGCAAGTTAATTCACTCACAACATCATCTATAAAACTTTCGTATTCAAAATCAGCCACTTGTTCAAAAAACTTTTCCGGATCATCCACGAAAGCAGGATTACCTTCGAAACCAGTTCTGATCCAATAAACTGTGGCATCTGAAATGTATGCAATCGTTTTATTTGCCAAACAATATGCAATCGAGTCCCAGCTGGGTATTATTGGTATACCTGCAAGTGTTGTACCAGTTTCTTTCTTGCTCTGATCGATATCGAAAATAGGAACCCTTTTTTCTGAATCTCCGCCCGAAGAATCTGTTCCTGCTATTCCCCCCACAATTGATCCAATGGCATTATTTATAACACCCTTGATTGCACTGCCAATAACATTGCTCAAGATTCCAGAAACTGAACATTCAAACAACCCCTCTGCAACATTACTGCTATCAGGCTCACTCCCTGTGTCTGGATATTCCTTGTGTGGTACGGGGTTTTCAGTTTCTTCTAACTCAACAGAATCGTCATCGTCGCTTTGTGAATAGTCCGCTGTTGTGCCAGAATCTGTGCCGGTATATTGACCATCATCAGTAAAAGGATATTCTTCTCCTGCTGGAGGATCTTCGGTTGCGTCGCCCGCAGTGTCTCCAAAGAGGTTATCATTGGCAGTTCCGCCTTCTGTGGGGAGGTCTTCTTGTGCAAAAATGATTCCTGCAGAGAATAAAAAAACAAAAATTAGAGATATTGCTGTTAATTTTGTTTTTGATAAGTTAAAAATCATATCTTGTTGTTATATAGTAAGGATCCGTATTCTTCAGGTGTATAAATTATACCACCCTCTTTAAGAAAGTTTACGATTTGTTCTGTTGATAACCTTTGATTTTTTACAACCTCATCATATTTTGGAATTAATAAAATTCCTAAAAATGGATCGTTATCACTTTTTTCAAAAGTTTCCAAAATTATTGAAATGTAGTACAGGTTATTTACGTATGCTGCATGTGGATTAACCAATTCTTTTGGGACTGGAATTAATGAAAGTTTTCTTGCAAGCATTTTGTAACCATTAACATAAGGAGTTAGGCTGTTGTTGTCTTTCAAGACAAGCATCTCGTTCATTGAGTCGATTGATGTCTTGACAAGTGCATTGCCGTACCCCTTTAGTTTTTCTCTGTCTGAAGATTGAAATGTTATGAAATTTTCAGGAACGTAGTTATTTGATAAGTTAATCTTGTCATTAGCTTCTGAAACTAGTTGTTTTGCAAGCTCTTCTGAGTTTTTTGTATTTATTGCACCAGAGCTATTTAATGTCGCAAAGTTTGAAAATAACGACTTTGCAACGTTTGTAGTTAGGCTGTTCTTGTCTGTTGCTTGTGGTTTGTATGTGTCCGCCAAATCTGCTTCTGTGATCAACTTATCATTCGGACCCTTGATCCTAGGGTCTCTGCCCAAGGTTATCTCCTCTCCATCCTTTGTTCCATCCTTGTCTGTGTCGCTATTGTTTGGAATTGTCCCCCACAAAGCCTCTTCCCAATCAGTTAGTCCGTCTCCGTCGGTATCAACAGAGTTGTTTGTGTTTTTTAATTCAATTGATAGCTCTTTCTGTGGAATTATTTCATCCTTGAAAAACTTGTCTTTGAAACTTGAAACTACTATTATTATTGTCACCAAAACAACAACAGTTACCAAAGTTATCCCAACTCTATTACTTGGTGTTTTCATTGCTAATAATTATATAGTATTTAAAATTAATTACATTATTTTTTTTAACTAATTTGTTGATAAGTGGTATAATTTTTTTATGTTAAAAAATATTTTATTACTTATTGTTTTTGTTTTAATTCTTGGTGCTCAAGATGCAAGCGCTCAGAGGTTTTCAATGTATGATTTTGCAAATAGCAGGAATATGGGGATTGGTAGTTTTGGTCAAGATGTATATGTGCTTCAGGATATTTTAAATAATGATGTTGACACCAGAATTTCTGATTCAGGACCAGGTTCACCTGGGATGGAGACGCAATATTTTGGATTGATGACAGAAAACGCTGTCAAGAGATTTCAAATTAAATATCGTGATGAAATTTTGACTCCAAACGGTCTAGTTAATGCAACGGGTTTTGTTGGGCCTGCAACAATTAAAACAATCCAGAGAATATTAGGAAAAACCACTGGCGCAACGGTTTCTCCAACAAAAAACACAACCATAACACCAGAAAGAGATCCTAATTTGGTTATTTTCTCGTTCGTTCCTTATGAATTATCACCAGAATCCCCGATCGTTATTGTTTTGGGTGCAAGCAGCACAGATTTTGAGGTTTATGTAAACGACAAGCTTTTAAATAAGAAGGATTATGAGACAAAGGATAAACAATATATTTATATAGAGAAAAAAACCATTAAAGACAAGGAATTCTTTGTTCATATTGAAAGGAACGGTAAAATTAGTAATAAGCTTGAGTATGTTGTTAATTCTGAGACAGGAATAAACATATTTGAAAAAAATTATTATAAAAACAAATAAAATGATTAAAATCAAAGCAAAAGGAATAATTTCATTGTTTTTGGCGATATGCCTTGTCACGTCTCCTATTTTTGTCACACAAGCACATGCATCAATATTGGGAATTGTTGGATCTGTGGTTGCTGGACCGGTTGGTGGAATTGTTGGAGGAATAGTGGGTGGGGTTGTTGGCGGAGCGCTTGGGGGTAGCGGAGGGAGTGGAGGTGGCGCAGGTGGCATAGGAGGACAAATGACACCTTTTGGAGGAGTTTCAACAAATGTCACCTTTTGTATTTGTACACTTAATTATTTGGTTGAAATCGACGACTATTATTCTGGAAAGACAATCGAACTTTTGCACTCAATTATTTCTTCTAGAGAAAATGAATATTATAAAATCGGAACTGCTGGTGTATATGTTTTGGGAACATATGAATCAACTCAAAATAAATGTCAGGTGATCAGTGGAGATGAGTGTGAGGATAAAGGAAACCCAATCGGACAAATCACAGGAAAACCAAATTCCGGCGTGGGAACAAGTAAGGAAAAAGCTGAATCGAGCGGTGGTGTTGGCGGAATAATTAATTCACTAATTAAATAAGACAAATTTCAAACCAGTGTTTCAAAGATAAATCCTCTGCCCTAACAGATGGATTTATTTTTTCTTTAGCTAAATATTTTTCAAGTTCTACTTTATTAATAACTTCTTTCAAGTTCGAAGAAAGTTTTTTTCTGCTGTGTAGAAATCCAGCCTTAACAACTTCAAAAAATCTTTTTTCTGAAACACCACTCTCGTCAAAATATTTTTTACTAATATTTTCAAGTTTAATAATTGCAGAATCAACTTTCGGTGCAGGAACAAAACTTCCTGCCTTAACAACTTTAATAAATTTTGGATTGCAGTATGCTTTTACTGAAATTGATAATAGGCTTTCTTTGTTGTCTCTTGAAACAATTCTGTCGGCGACTTCTTTTTGAACAAGTAAAACAGCAAGAGTTGGAGCAAAATTACTCTCTAGAAATTTTCTGATGATAGCGCCTGTAATATAGTATGGAATGTTTGCAATGACTTTGTATTTCTGTTTGATAATTTCCTCTGGATTAAAATCTAAAATATCTTGTTCGATAATTTGAAATCTGTCAGCGAATGCAGAAAATTTTTCTTTCAATTCTTCTATCAATCGAGAATCTTTTTCAATAGCTAAAACACGCGCACCAGTGTTTAGGATTTTTTCTGTGAGGTCCCCCTTTCCTGGGCCTATCTCCAAAACAAAATCGTTTTCCTTTGTTTCGCCCGCAGAAATTATTTCCTTTAGTGCAGATTCAGATTTTAAAAAGTTTTGGCCAAGCGATTTTTTGTGTATGAATTTTTCCATATTAGAAGTCAATAAGGTATTCTATCTTATTTTTTGGTTTTTCGTCACCCCCGTAGTTTTTTTGCTCAGTTAGTTCTGTAGGAATGTCGGCAAGAAAATCAGACTGCACAGTGATTTCCTTGTTTCCAAAAATTGTTCTGAATGTTGCCCAGACTAGATATAAATTTTTTCTTGCCCTTGTTATTGCTACATAAAACAATCTGCGTTCTTCTTCAGTGTCAGAATTTTTTTCGTCATTCCTTTGCATTGGGAATAGTCCTGTTTCCATGCCAACAACAAAAACCGTGTCGAATTCTAGGCCTTTTGCGGCGTGAACAGTCATCAATTTTATTCCGCCGTTGTTCCTCTCGAGTGAATCCTGATCGCTTGCCAGTGCAACATCTTCTAGGAATTTATTAACAGCATCTTCGCCAGACAAGTGATCATATTTTTTTGAAAGTGATGCAAGTTCTTTGATGTTTAATAATCTTTCCAATCCATCGTTCCCTTCCATTGTTAGTCTGTCTTCTATTGATGATCTCTTTAGTGCAAAAGCAATTGTTGCGTCTAATTTATTTTGCAAAGCAAAGTCGCGAATGTCAGTTAAAATTTTTCTGAATGCATAAACTTTTTCTTGTGTGGGTTTTGGTAGGGTGTCTTCTTGTTTTAATTTTATTTTTAAAATTGTAGTTTTTCCAATTCCTCTTGTTGGCACATTTATAATTCTGTTTGTAGCAGAAAAATCGTCAGGATTAAATGCGGCCTTGATGTATGAAATTAAATCTTTAACTTCTTTTCTTTCGAAAAATCTTGTTCCGACTAATTGGTGTGGCATGTTTTCTCGCAAGAAAACTTCTTCCAATACTCGTGATTGAAAGTTTGTTCGGTATAGAACCGCAATTTCATCTGGGCTATTCCCTTCTTTGATTAATCTCTTTGCTTCGGTCACCACAAAGTTTGCTTCATCATATTCGTCGATTGCATTATATAAATGAATTGGATCGCCGTCGTGATTGTTTGTGAATAAAACTTTTTCCCAACGTTTTGCATTTTTTGAAATTACTTCGTTTGCCGCTTTTAAAATATTTTTTGTTGAACGATAATTTTCCTCAAGTTTTATTACAGAGGCATCTGGATAATCCTCGTTGAAATTAAACATGTTTTTTATGCTTGCACCTCTCCAGCTATAAATGTTTTGATCAATATCCCCCACTACACAAATGTTCTTGTGTCCGTGTGCAAGCATTTTTGTTATCTGATACTGAATTGTGTTTGTGTCTTGATACTCATCAACGTGAATGTATTTGAATTGATCTTGATATATTTTCAATATGTCGTGGTTTCTTTCAAAAAGTTCAACTGTCTTAACAAGCAAGTCATCGAAATCGAAGGCATTATCTTCTTTTAATTTTTCCTCATACTTTCTCCAAATTTGAAGAATATTTTGAGTGAAGTAGTTGTTTGTGTTTATACCAAAAGAATCAGGTGATACTTTGTCACCTTTTTGTTTTGAGATTATTGAGAGTGTTTTTCCTGGGTCCATGTCTTTTGGGTCAAAACCTAGGTCTTTTGTGGCATCGCGCACAATTCTCTTTGAATCATCTCGGTCATAAATAGAGAAACTTTTTTTAAAACCAAGTGCATCGGCATGACTTCTCAAAATCTGCACACCGAGGGAGTGAAAGGTTCGAATAATGGGTCTTTCAAGTTCAGAAATTGGTGCAGACATTTCTGGTTCGGTTGTTAGGATGTGATTAACTCTTTCTGCCATTTCACTAGCTGCTTTGTTTGTGAAGGTAACAGCCAAAATGTTTTTAGGGTGAACACCTTTGTTGATTAGATGAGCAATTCTGTATGTAATTGTTCGGGTTTTTCCTGCCCCTGCGCCGGCAATTATTAAAACGGGTCCTTCGGTGGACTCGACAGCGCTTCTTTGTGGTTCGTTAAGTTTATTTAGATATTGCATAGAGAAAATATAACACGCGAAGGTGATTTTTCTTTCATGTTGATAACTCGTTGACTTAAAAAAGAGGGTGCCTATAATGGTTATACCCCTAAAAATTCAGGACGAGGGAGGTCCGTAGACCATATTCAGAAATTCAGAAAATCCGCTTAATTTAAGGCTTATTTTAAATAAAAACCTAGAAATTGATCCTCTTCCGACGCCCCTAAATAAGGCAAAAAGATCAACACATAAGATGAAAAAAACGACCCTAGTACCTTTACTGGCAATGTTTTTTGTGTTCGGGTTTTTGGTGCCTTTTACCTTCGCACAGGCATTTATTTCCTTCTCATTCTCGAGCGGTCTAACAATTAACAATAATTCTGAAAAAGACGTGTCAATAGAGAAAAGTTTGAATTCTCAGAACATGGAAATCTTGCAAGCGGCGACCCACATAAATCCTAACCCAGCAAAAGGAGGCGGTGAAATAACAGTTTTAGATAACACAGCCCTTCTTGCAGAGTCAGGAATTTCAGGAACGATGGTTGATATAGAAAAAGTTAAAAACGGAGGAAAAATTTCTCTTTACGTTGTTAAGGATGGCGATTCCCTTTCTCAGATCGCAAACATGTTCGGAGTGTCTGTCAATACTATTCGTTGGGCCAATGATTTCAAGGGAGATATTCAGCCGGGACAAGATTTAATCATCTTGCCAGTTAATGGAGTGAAACATACGGTCAAAAGCGGTGGAACAATTGGTGATTTGGCCAAAATGTATAGTGCTGACGCCAATGAAATCGCCCTCTTTAACGGTGTTGATGTTAATAAGAAGCTTTCTGCGGGCGATGAAATCATTATTCCAAACGCAGATCCTTTGCAAATTGTTGATGAAAGTGGAAAAACAAAGAAAATAGCAACCAAAAAGCCTGCTGGTGACACACCAAAGGTTAGCTATAATGGCTACTATAGTAATCCTCTGCCAGGATCAATTGTCACACAAGGTTTACATGGATATAACGGAGTCGACTTTGGTGCACCTCTAGGCACACCTATTCGAGCTGCCGCAAATGGAACAGTTATCACAAGCAAACAAGGTGGTTGGAATGGAGGATACGGTTCTATTATTGTTATTTCTCATCCAAACGGAACTGAAACCCTATATTCACACCAAAGCGAGAACGCGGTGGCAACAGGCCAAAAAGTTAAAGCAGGAGAAATCATCGGATATGTTGGTTCAACAGGAAAATCAACAGGAAACCATTTGCACTTCGAGGTTCGTGGAGCCAAAAACCCATGGGGAAATTGTGCCGAAGGAAAAGTTTGCAAGTAGTTTTTGAATTCTAATATAAATTAACAGGTCTGTATCTGAATGCCTCTAGTAGGTGTTCTTTTCTTATATCACTCGCCTTTTCGATATCTGCAATCGTTCGTGCAATTTTTAAAATTTTAATTTGCGAGCGAATCGACAGAGCCAACTTTTTTGAAAGCTGTTCAAAGACTTTTTTTGATTCTGTGTCTAGGATGCAAAACTTTTTCACTTCCTCATTTTTTAGCGAATAGTTTAGTTTACCCTGCCTTACTCGCGACGATTGAATGTTTCTGGTTTGAATAATTCTGTTTTTAATTTCTTTGTCGTTATGAATATTCAAGTTGTTAAAAATATTTTCATTTGGTGTCACAACATTTATCCAAATATCAATTCTGTCTATGATCGGCCCAGAAATTTTCTTTTGATATTTTTGAATCATTGATTGGGTGCACAAACATTTTTTGATATTTGATTTGTGATAACCACAAGGACACGGATTCATCGATGCAATAAAAATAAAATCCGCCGGGTATTTTACCCTTCCATTTGCACGAGAAAAAGAAATAAATTTATCTTCGAGAGGTTGTCGTAGTGAATCAATTACTTTTCTATCGAATTCCGGAAACTCATCCATAAATAATATTCCGTTGTGCGCCAAAGTTATTTCTCCTGGTGAAAGACTTTTTCCTCCGCCGATGATCGATGAATACGATGATGTGTGATGTGGCGAACGAAATGGCGGATAAACAATCGGAGAATCAACTTCTTGAATTGTTGAATAAATAGAAGTGGTTTCAACTATTTTTTCATATTTTAAATTTGGAATAAGGTTTGAAAAAGCCCTTGCAAGCATTGTTTTTCCAACGCCAGGCGGTCCATACAATGCAATGTTATGTCCACCGCTTGCAGCGATTTCGAGGCCTCTCTTTGCTTCCTCTTGCCCAATGATATTCGACAGGCTAAGTTCGTATTGTGTTGAATCACTATCTTTTATCTCTAAAAAAACTGACGGTACAATTTGAATATTTTTGTCGAGGTGATCAATAATTTCCCCAAGTGTGCTTGCGGGATAAATTAAAATATTTGGAATAAGTTTCGCCTCCGCTTCATTTTCCTTTGGAATAAAAATTTCTTCAAACCCGTTTTGCCTGGCCCAATTAATTATCGGCAAAACACCTTTTACCTTTCGGATTTTTCCATCAAGGGAAAGCTCCCCAATAAAAATTTTTTTTGCTGAATTAAAATTTATTTCTTTGACCGCAAGCAAGTATGCAAGCGCCATTGAAACATCAAAAATTGTCCCCGCCTTTTTTATTTGTGCGGGTGCAAGTGAAATTACTAATTTGTGATTTTTCTTTTTTGGTGACAAATAACCAGAATGTTTTATGGCAGATGAAATTCTGTCTTTCGCTTCGTCAACAGATTTATCCGTCATTCCTACAATCGAAAACGAATGCAATCCCCTGCTTATGTCTACTTCGATATCAATTTTCTCTACGTTCAGATTTGTAATTTGAGCTGAAAAAACTTTTGAAAAATTCATAACTCTTTTATACAAAAAAGTTATGAAATTAAATTAAAGTGGAAATAAAATAAAACCCCATGTTCGGGGTTTTATTTTTTGATTACATGTGATTCCTGCAAGTTCTAGCGGCTGGGTTTGCTTCGAGTCTTTCTGTTTCGATTTCCTCTCCACTCACTTCGCAAATTCCGTATTTTCCATTTTCGATTTTTGCGAGCGCTTCGTTAACTTCAAATAATTCTTTCTCTAGTTGATTCAATGTTGCCGTATTCTCTTCGTATTCTTCTATAGTATCTGCCCTTTCATTCGGATCTGCTGTGTTGTCACCGTTCTCTCCAGCTGTAGCTTCCCAATCATTTGGATTATTAGGATTAATTCTCCCAACAGTTTTAAGTTCTGAGATTAATTTTTCTTTGTAAGTTGTTAGTTTGTTCTTGAAATATTCAAGATCGATATTTTGATTGCTCATTTTGATATTTTAACATGTCTACTAATATTTTCTACTTTATCACGTCCGCGTTGTTGATTTTGTTGTTTATAAGCTTGAAAGTTTCAAGGTTGTTTGCGAAAACCAAGTTTTTTATGTTTGTGAGAGAATAAAAGAACAAAATTTCATCATCAGTATTCACAATTGCACGCGTGTCCTTGTTTGAAAGGATAAGGTCTGTAAATTTCAAAGGGTCATAAGTTGGCTCTTGCGGTTCAGTGTCTGTTTCTAAAATTGATGCGATTTTGAGTATTTCTTCTGTTGTGGTGCTAGTGTCAGAATCTGTTGCGCTTTCGAGTGTTGGGTCGTCTTGAGGTAATTGATTAAGAGACTCGTTAAAGACGGTTGATGAACCAAGCTTTGAAAAGAAAATATCACGAATGTCTCCCACCAAATATTCTTCCCACGTAAACATATTTGAGTATGTAATTTCTCTGTCTTTGTATGTAAAGATCAGGAATGGTTCGTTGACGCCGAATGTTTTGTGAATACCAAGCAAAAATTCATTTTCAAGGTTTCTGGTTAGTTGTTCTGGAGTTCTTGCTTCAATCAAATTAATAAAATCCAGGGTGTTTATTTCGACACTTTTATAAGTCACTTCTGCGTTTTCCTCCACTTTAACTTCTTTAACTATTTTGATCTTTAGAGCTTCACCCTCGTTGAGGTCAGCGTTTTGTGCGATGACTTCTCTAATTCTTGCGAGCGACTCTCGTTTTGTTAATTGAGAAATATCTATTTCTACTATTTGGTTTACATCAAAGAAAGCGTTTTTTTCCATAACAACAGGGATTGGAGTGTTGATATTAATTTTTGGCAATAAGAAAATGATTGAATATGCAATTGCACCGAGTCCAAGCAGCACAAAAAAAATACTAATCACTGTTTTGATAATGTTTGGTTTTTGTTTAATATCGTTTACTGTCTCCTGTTGTGATTCAGCTTCCCTCTTTTTTTGTTCCGCCATGAAAATTTTTGAAGTTGAAACATTGTTAGTTTGCACAACGTTTTTTACATCATCTCCATAGGTTCGAAGTGGCTTAACCAGGGAGTCATTATTTTCAGGTATTGCTGTGAATGCAGGAGTTGTTGTAGGTTCCGGTGTTGTGGCCTCGGGCACTGCTGGAATATTATTTTGAGAATTATTTTCATCCATAATTTTATTTTATAACAAAAATTATCTTCTCCAAAATTTAGCTTTTCCAATTAGATATTCCGCTGGGTTTTTATCCATGTCGATAAAGTCATCCGCAACTTCTATCAATCTGCTTGATGAAGATTTTCCGAAACTGATTACCTCTGCCTGACATCCTCCGTTTGTTTTTAAATATTCAAGTAGTGGAACAAAGTCTCCGTCACCTGATGCAATAATAATTGCGTCTACCTTGTGCGAAGTTTTGATTGTGTCGATTGCAAGACCCACATCCCAGTCAGCTTTTTTAGCACCTCCAGAAAATACTTGTAGGTCTTTTGTTTTTAATTCAATACCAAGTTTTTGAAGTGCCTCAAAAAAGTTTTTTTCATCACCTGATTCAGATGTGATTACATAAGCAATTGCTCTAACAAGTTTTCTACCTGCAATTGTGTTTTTCAAAACATTTTCGAAATTTACTTTTTGTCCGTATAAATTTTTTGCACTGTGGTATAGGTTTTGAGTGTCGATAAATAGAGCCACTCTTTGCTCTTTGTGTTTGATAATTGTCATAAAAATATTTTATTTAAAACTTAAAAAAATGTGAGCGATTTACTATAAAAAATTTATAAGGTTGCTCACTCCCCTTACCTATTCATTTTAACATTTATTTAAATTAATTGTTGAAACGTTTCACCTGAAACAAAAAATGAAATTTAAATGAAATGTACACCAAAAAACAAAACCCCTTTCGGGGTTTAAGTTTTATTTCAATCCAAGTTTCTTAGTGATTGTTTTGTGTCTCTTTGGACTTTTCTTTGCTAGATATTTAAGAGTTGATTGTCTTTGTGCCACCATTCCAAGTAACCCTCTTCTTGAGTGATTGTCTTTTGGGTGTTTTTTTAGGTGTTTTGATAATTCTTCAATCTCTTTTGATAAAATTGCAGCTTGAACTTCGGCAGAACCAGTGTCGTTCTTGTGTGTCTGAACATCTTTGATTGCTGATTGTTTTTTCTTTTTGGTTAACATGATAGGAAGGATAATAACATATATTCCATATAATTGCAATACGTGGTAATAAAAAAGGCACCTTGTCAAAATGACGCGGTGCCTTGGGTTTTTTTGACCTCGATGCGGACCTTCAACTCTGAAATGTCGTCTTTAATGTACGACAGTCCTGCAAGGAGAAATGTCGCGCCGATGGCAGTTATGAGTACTGCTGACATCATGGGAGAAAACAACTCAGTCTGCTTTCTTTTGAATTCTTCATAGGTTGCATAGACTGCAACTGCCCCAAATGACGACAAAATTGATCCGAAAAGTATAATAAGTAGTGATTCAATCATGTTTGTGGATGTGCTGATTTGACAGTATTTAAACATTATTTTATAAAAATGCAAGTATTTTGCGACCTTGTGATAAAATAATGGAATGAGCACAATTAGCGACTTAAAAACTGAATTTCTAGAATATATTGAAATCGAGAAGGGACGAAGCCTCAAAACTGTCATCGCCTATGACAGATATGTTAGCCGTTTTATCAAGCAGGCCAACATAAAATCCCCTGCCGACATAACAGAGCGCGGAATTCGCGAATTTAGGTTGTGGTTAAATCGTCAACCGGTAAATTTCTATAAAACCAACTCAGAAACTTTAAAAAAGAGAACACAAAACTATTATTTGATTGCTTTGCGCGTTTTTTTAAAGTTTCTTGTGAAACGCGGGCACAAAACCGTGGCCCCCGATCAAATTGAACTTGCAAAAGTCACAGAGCGCTCGCTTGATTTGATTTCAACTGATGAATTAAATCGTTTGATGAAGGCTCCTTCTGGCGATTCGTTGCGTGAATTACGCGACAAAGCGATGCTCGAATTGTTATTTTCTACAGGACTTCGTGTTTCTGAGCTATGTTCACTTAATAAAGATTTGGATTTGAACAGAGAGGAATTCCCTATTCGTGGAAAAGGTGAAAAAGTGCGTGTTGTTTTTCTGTCTGAATTTGCAAAAGAGTGTTTAAAAGCTTATTTAAAAAGGCGTGACGATATGGATGATGCAATGTTTGTGCAGGTTGCAAACAAATCTGGGGCCAGTGCTTTGAAAAAACGTGAATCTATTCGTCTGACTCCGCGTTCGGTTGAAAGAATCGTTAAAAATTACGCGATAAAAGCTGGTATTTCAAAGAAAGTCACTCCTCACGTTATTCGACACAGTTTTGCGACGGATTTATTGTCTAATGGAGCCGATTTGCGTTCCGTGCAAGCACTCCTCGGTCATGCAAACATCACAACTACTCAGGTTTATACGCATGTCACCGACAAACATTTGCGAGATATCCATAATAAGTTTCACACGAAACGAAATTAGTTTTTAAGTTTAAGGGTGGGCTTGACATTTTAATATAATTGTTTAGTATTTTGAGTGGGCCAAAAGAGCTCGTTACAAACTATGACACAGATTGCAGTATTTGATATGTCGACCAACCAACATGTGATGGTCGAAAAACGCCTTGAAAAACCGCAACAACCCCAACCCCGCACTCGCGGTGAGATCCAAGATCCTGATTTCGGTCTGGTCCGCATTGCTCATGAAAGCCCCGCGACCGCGAATAAGTTCAAGGGCATCAAAACCCTTGTTGGACTCGTTGCTCGCGCTATCCAAGAAGGTGCTTCACCTGGACAACATCGCCACAACCTCACCTATTACGGCGAGGATCGGTATGTTGTACTGAGTCTCTCTTTTGAATCTGAAGCCAAGTGTGATGACTTCATCCGTTCGATCGAATCCTGATCGTTCGGCACCCTACCCCCCTCCAGCTAGTCTGGCGGGGGTTTTTATTTATTAAAAAACACCATTTCTGGTGTTTAAGAGGAGTTTTTGAATTCGTCTAGTCCGGTTGTGGCGTTTTGTAGTTCGATCTTTTGTTTTCCGTCTTCTGTGAAGACGAATCCTTTTTTCCTGAGAAAATTGGAGAAATCAACGCGTTGGTCGTCGCTCCAATCTAATTGGCTTTGCACATAATCAAGGAACTTCGAGAGTTCAAGCTTTTGCGCGTTCATGGTGGTATGGGGTTAGGGTTTCCACATTAAGTATGTTCCGTGTTATATTTTTGTCAATGAAAATAATATCTTGGAATGTTAATGGAATTCGAGCTTGGTATAAAAAACAAGCATTTACAAGTGTTTTAAAGGCAAACCCCGACATTTTCTGTGTTCAGGAAACAAAGGCAACTATTGATCAATTGGGACAAGAAATCATTTCACTCGACGGAAACTACCCTTTTTCATATTTTAACTCATCTATTGAGAGAAAAGGCCATAGCGGCACCGCGATCTACTCAAAAATTAAACCAGATAATGTCACATACGGGCTCGGCGTCACCAATTTAGACGGTCAAGGGCGACAAATAAACTTTTTCTTTGGGAAAACGGTTTTAATCAACTGCTACTTCCCTAACGGTGGCGGTGATGAGTCGAGACTGCTTTATAAATTAAGGTATTTTGAAGAGTTTTTGAATTTTATAAATAAGCTTCGCCATGAAGGTTTTAATGTTATATTCTGTGGGGACGTAAATATCGCCCACGAAGAAATTGACCTTGCAAGACCGAAAAATAATGAAAATGAAGTTGGTTTTTTGCCAGAAGAACGATTGTGCATCGATGAAATAATTGAAAGTGATTTTTGTGACGTGTTTCGCGTGAAACATCCGGATCAAATTAAATATTCATGGTGGGATATGAAAACATTTTCACGAGATAGAAATGTTGGTTGGAGGCTGGACTATTTTTTTATAGATAAAGTGTTAGTGAAAAAAGTTCTTTCGTGTGAAATTTTAAATGATGAAATGGGTAGTGATCATTGTCCTATAAGCCTAGAATTAAATTAGTTGATAAAGGACAAGTTATCCACAAGCTTGTCCTTTACAATGTCCTTTACTGAAACTATAATTAGTGCAGGTTAGTTAAGTGCTTGATTGCAAGTACTGTTTAGGAGTTCTTTAAAATAATCCGTCTGATCCACATGTTTGCCACTTTAGGCTTTAAATTTAAGTGATATCACTGACGGAGCAAAATAAAACCGCTCAAAAGGTAAGCGTTTGCAATACAATTAAATATCGTTTTCAAAGTATATATAGTCCCCAACCCAACCCCACTTATTTGACGAAACATTTTTTCCCAGATGGATCGTCGCCACGAGGTTTCTCGTGAAACGTGACCAAAAGTCACTTCGTATAAAAGTTCATTCTGCAAACACTCTAAATCTTTTAGGGCGGTTTTCTATTTCTACAAAAAAGTTTTTTAAAAAAGCCTTATTTTACAAAGTTTTTCTTTCGGATTTCCTCAATTATTTTATTATCTGCGTCTTCTTTACTTACCTTCCCTTTGTTTGCAAGTTCAATAAGTTCACTATCGTCTAGTTTTGATAATTCTGTGGCACGTTTCACGAGAAACATTTCAGTATTGTTTTCTGGGTTTTCTAATACCTCGTCTAATAGCGCATTTAAAATACGACCAATTTTGGGTCCAGCATTGATTTTAAGTTGTGAAATAAGAGTATTCCCGTTAATTTTTAACATAGAAACAGAAATAGGGTCACGCATAACCTCTTCAATCAGGGATTTGAATTTGCGGAGTCTGTATGGTTCTTCTTTGGGTGTACCTGTTCCAATTCTATCGCATTTTCTAAGGTTTATTAGCTCCCAGATTGAATCCTGGCCAACATTTTGAATAAGTCTTCGTACGGCTGAAGGAGTTATTTGTTCTGTGTCACTGAAAAACATGTGCCATCTAACAAGTTTTGAAACGTTCTCGATCGTCTCCTTGTCAAACTTCAGATTTTCAAGTGTTTCACGTGTAACACGCTCGCCCACTACTTCGTGCCCGAAGAAGGTTGTTTTACCATTTTGTGTTCTCTTTGTGGCAGGTTTGGCGATGTCGTGAAACAGTGCAGCTATTCTGACGTATTTGCTAAATCCTTTGTCTGCTGAGTGTTGTAGGGCTCGTAGAGAGTGTTCCCAGACGTCATACAGGTGTGCATCTTTGTTTTGATCAACTCCTACCATTTTAGTTAAATTAGGTGAGATATGTTCCAAAATACCAATCCTCTGGCAGAATTCTAGTCCAATCATTGGGTTATCCGACATTATAATCTTTACAAATTCATCCTTAATTCTTTCACGTGAAACGTTTTTAAGAGTTGTTACATGTGAAACAACTGCCATTAGTGTTTCGGTGCTAATTGTGAAACCTAATTCGGCTGAAAAACGAACAGCACGCATCATTCTGAGTGCGTCTTCCTCGAATCTTGTGCTTGCGTCCCCTACTGCCCTAATAACTTTGTCCTTTATGTCTTCTTGTCCTTTATAAAGGTCAACAACGTGTCCTTTTCCGATTGAATAAGCAATGGCGTTGATTGTGAAATCACGTCTTTGAAGATCCTCCTCTATTTTTGTACTAAAAATAACTTCGTCTGGATGTCGGTGATCTTTGTATTTAGATTCTATTCTGTATGGTGTCACCTCTACAACCTTTAGTTTTGGGTCGAGGCTGTCAGTTTTAATTCCAACTGTTCCAAACTGATTTTCGTAGAATGTTTCATCAAAAAGCCTGATTATTTGATCCGGCTTTGCATTTGTTGTTAAATCCCAGTCCTTTGGTTCCCTGTTCATTATCAAGTCTCTTATACAACCGCCCACTAAAAAGGCTTCAAAGCCTGCATTTTCAAGCTTTTCTGCGATATCTTTGATGACACCTGGTATTTTAGAGTTTATTTTGTCCATTTCCTGTATTTTAATAAATTTATGACATAAAAGCGAATTATTTGTCAAAAAAATAGCTTTTAATCCCCTTTTGTATTAATATATCTACATGCACCTGTGGTGAAATGGATATCACACCGGTCTTCGGAACCGTTTTTGTGGGTTCGAATCCTGCCAGGTGCACATGAAAAAAATGAGAAAATTTTTAAAGAAGCATAAAAACCTTAATATTATTTTGAGCACAGTTGCTGTTATTTGGATTTGGAGAGGTGTTTGGGACCTAACTGATATGATAGTTTTCTCTGAAATTGATCTGTCATTGGTGCTTGGTTTCGGTATTCCAATGTTGATTGGCTTTGCTTACCTATTCCTTAATGATTCAAAACTTACAGAATTGTTGCACAGTAATGAGGCAGAAGAATAATTGCAATTTGAGATAAAAAAGCATATAATTTGACGAAATTATATGCAATGCGGCCATAGTTTAGTGGTAGAACGAGTCCTTGCCAAGGATTAGACGGGAGTTCGATTCTCCCTGGCCGCACCAATTGAAAAACTCCCAGCGATGGGAGTTTTTCACATATAAAGGTCAAAACTGTGGATAACTCTGGGGACAAGTTGATAAAAGACAATGACTTTTTGACTTTGAGAAGGTCTTTTAGTCAAAATACCCTTATTTAAAGCCGTATAACTGAAAAAGACACGTTTTGGACAAAATGCAAGTGTTTCACGTGAAACAGCGTTTCATATGAAACATGTACTTTAAAACTATTTCAGTTCGGTTTGATATAAGGTATGTATGCCAATACATATAAAAAACAATAGAGACTTGGGAAAGTTTGGAGAAGACCTTGCTTTAAAATATTTATTGAAGAACGGACACGAACATGTATATAGTAATTTCATGATATATGGTGGGGAAATTGACCTTATTACAATCAAGGATAACAAGTTGCATTTTACCGAAGTCAAAACTGTTTCGCGTGAGGATATTATGGATTATAATCACGAATGTTATTTCCCGGAGGAAAATATTCACAGGATTAAACTTCAGAGAATGCTTCGAACTGCTTTGATTTTTATTGATAGATATAAATTAAAAAACCTTGAAGTGCAATTTGATGCAGCAACTGTGAGGATTTTCAGAGGAGGGAAGACTTCGGTTGAATATTTCGAGAATGTTAACTTGTAATTTCAATGTTTTATTGATAATGTTATTCCACTGACGCTATTTCGGGGCGTAGTGTAACGGCTAACATGCTCGCTTTGGGAGCGAGTGACTCCGGGTTCGAATCCCGGCGCCCCGACAAACATTTTGTGATTTTGTGTGAAATAGGCTTGATTTATAAGGGTAATAAAAAACAACCCGTGCGGGTTGCGTTAATCGGCTACGTCTTTTTTGGTAGCGGTGTCCATTTTGTGATAAAGGTCTACTGTCAGACCGCCATCACTTTTCTTGGTAAATACATACTGTGCGTCGGGTGTTATTTTCCCGTTGCCGTTTGCAAACATGTAGCCCGATATTTGTTGTACCAGTTCGGGGTGGGGCAGTACCGCTTGCTTTCTGTCGTCTGGATATATTACACATAGGAATGTTGGGTTGATCCCCGTCGAAGTTTCGACGACAATCTGTCCCTTTTTCCAGTGTTCAGAACGCAGGATTTTTTGGACACAGGCTTTTTCTGTGTCTTCGGACGTTACACGTGAAACGTTTTTTGAGGAAGTTTCACTGGATTTTGCCATGTATTCGTATACTGCTGGTGTTGAAACCAAAAGGATGAGAATAGAAGCGGCAATTAGCTTGGGGACGAGGAGCGTGTTCATATGGCAACACTAGAACATAATAGCTATGGTGTCAAGTTCGAATGTTGACAAAACACTGAAAATGGTATATGATTATGTACGGAAATCAGGGCGCTAGTTTTAGCTCTGGTTAGACCAAGTAACAAGAACAAACAAGAAAGGTACATTAACAGTGAAAATATCAAAAATTGTAACCCATCAGCGCCCACATCTCGATGAAATCGTCGCAGTGTGGATTCTGAGAAAATTTGGAGCCGAAGCGTTTAATCTCGACGGTGCCAAATGGGAAGAGGCTGCGTGCAATGAAATAAAAGGCGGATGGGAGGCTCACCCGAGCATTCTGTTCGTTGGTTGCATGTACAGCCCGTTCGACGAACATGGAACCGGTGCGGCCTCATCAGCTGAACTGGTTGCAGAGGAAGTGATGTCTTTGTCAGACAAGGTTACGCTTGGAATGTTTCTCACGAAGGTGGGGGACCTCGACCGTAATTTGGCTCAAGTCAAAGACAGCTTACCGGCAGTTATTGCGGCGCTGTATGCAGTGGGCAAAACTCACGAGGATATCTATTTCTGGCTCAAGTCCTTTTTCTGCAAGATCTATCTTGACGAAAAGCGAGTTCGGGCAGAGATTGACTCCGCAGTGGAGGCCCTTGGATTGTCGGAGCGCCATCTTGTGGTTGCGGAGAAATTTATCCGCTTCAAACGTGCAGAACGTGCATGGCATACCATGAGCTTTGGTGATTGTGCCAAGTTTATGGCCAATCCGGCATGGGAGAAGGTTGGTCGTGACGCGCTAGCTGCAAAGCAAGTGCGTTTCACTGAAGCCGTGGCAATTGTCAATGACTCCAAATCACAGTGGTTCTCCTCGGTGATCGGAAACCTGAAGATTGTCGCTGTTGAAAGTGATAACGACCAGATCAGTCCAGCGTCGCGGTTTTGCGGGAATGACATCTGTGTCATCCGTAACGAGCAGGGCAACGTGCAGATTTTGACTAACGTCAAGAGGGGGATTCGCCTCTTCAAGGCTGCTGCGTATTTGCGTAGTGCCGAGCGTGAGGCTCGCGGGAAAAACATTCGTATCTCGTTTAATCACCTGATGAGTGAGGGAACCATCCCCGAATGTCCCGAGTGGCATGTCCACGAGGGCATCGATGGTGCCCAAGTGTACAACGGTACTCGCTCGTACGAGGCTGTTGAGCCTACCGCCCTTGGATTGCAAGATATCGTTGACATCATTATCCGCTCGCTCACACCGCGCGGAGTCAAACCTGTCGACAGTCTCTCCAAAGATAATTCGCTTGCTGGTGCCTTTGAAAAGGTAGGCAAGTAAGCAGTACTTTGTAGTGACACCCGCCCCAGCAACCTAGTTGCTCGGGGCGGTTTTTTTATTTATGATGAAGGGAATGAAAACTTTTACAAAAAAACTCGAGGACTTTGTCTGCGAAAATTGCGGACATCGCATGAAAGGCAACGGTTATACAAATCATTGTGCTAATTGTTTGTGGTCAAAACATGTTGATGTGAATCCTGGTGATAGGGCAGAGGGATGTGGGGGATTAATGAAACCAATTGAAATTATTCAAGTCAAACAAGAATTTTCTGTTTTGCAAAAATGTCAAAAGTGCAATCACCAAAGAAAAAACAAAATCTCATCAGAAGATAATTTTGATGTGGTGTTGAAACTTATAAAAGAAAAAGCAGATCGTTAGTGCGACCTGCTTTAAACTTTTCAAATTAGTATACTCGGAGAAGGAGATTGCGCATGTCCGGAACTTCTTTTTCATAAAAGGAATCGATTTTAAAATTCAAATCATTTCCAAAACCATCAGAAGTTAAAAGCTCACTTAGATCAAAACCTTCTTGTTTTCTGAGGTTTCTGTTTATGTATTCTGTAGTTAGAGCATTGATTTTTTTGCCTTCACTATCTTCGGCGACAGTTGCAGTCATTCCAACTAAACTGTTTCCGCTAAATAATCCTCCTCCCGATGCGCCACGTTGTGCAACCACTGTTGGACCTGTGGAGATAATATCGATTGAATCGTTTCCTAATGTGAAGACGTCGCTGATGTATGTTGAATCTGTTCTAAGCTTTACCGATTTAGTTAGCTCGTTAATATTTGTTGGAGCACCTGGATATCCTGCAACAAAAATTTTGCTTCCGACTTTGTATTTGAAATCTGTTGAAAAACTTGCGTATGGAAATGATTTTGGATTTTTGATTGCAGGGTTTGTGTTGCCGTCTATGTACAAAAATGCGAAATCTCCTTCACCTGTTCCTTTTGGATTTGGATCGCGAATGAGGGTGTAGTTTTTTTGAATCCAACTAGGTGAAATATATAAAAGGCGGGCGGTGTATCCGTATGTGGGGATGTTTTCTTTGTACAAGTTGCAGTCCATATAATTTTCATTTGCTTTTGATTCAAGCAAGAAAAATTGTGCAACGTGTGCGTTTGTGATAACAACACCTCGTGGATCAATAATAACTCCACTACCTGCATGTGCCTCGATTCGACCTTCTTCTCTGTGAAGGCAAATTATATTAACAACATTGTTTTCTGCGCCAGTTGTTGGGAGGTTTAAGTTGTCTTTGATTGCGTCTGTTGCTTCTGTAACAATTTTTGAAATAGTTTTTTCAGTTTCGTTTTGTGCAGGTGGTGTTGGTGGGGTAACAGGTTGTTGTGTTGTGATTGGTTTTACAATCGGTTCTGGAGTTGGAACCTGTTTTGCTGCCTCGTTTTCAGTTTTAATTTCTTGTTCAACGGTGTCGAAATATTTTTTGATTGATTCGTCACGATTTTCTTGTGCGACTTCGGCTTGTTCGTCCGTTGGTACATTTACTTCTGGTGAGATTCCGAAAAAGGCGAGAACTGATAATGATACTGCAAATAGTCTTTGTAAAATTGCTCTTATTAAAAGTGGCATAAAAGAATTATATCAAAAGTTTGATTATTCGCTAAAATTTGTTAAACTCTTTGTTAAGTTGCGGGATTGGTTTAGTGGTAGAATGACTGCCTTCCAAGCAGTAGACAAGGGTTCGATTCCCTTATCCCGCACCAAGATTAAAAAATGATCTGTACCCCAAATGGTGGACACAGAAACAATCCAAATACTGTTTTCTTTTGTTAAGATTAATCGATTAATAAAAGAAACATGACAATAAAATATTCAAAGCAACAAATAGCGGAATTAAATATTAATCCGTGTGTTTTTAACTGTACAGAGAGAACAGTTAATTATACATACGAATTTAAATTAAGAGCTTTAAAACTAAAAGAAGAAAAT
>JACCDZ010915478.1_pt1 | contig 29501 bp, 22 predicted proteins | sample 7449551 | NCBI WGS metagenome assembly JACCDZ01 (sample SAMN15323452, study PRJNA562643) | freshwater metagenome | isolation source: river surface water | place: USA:Blue River Watershed | collected 2017-08-18 | reverse complement strand
TTTGAAGAAGTTTATTGGTTTGTTGGCAACCACGATGAGCGTTTCATTGCAGCAATGGACGGAACTTTGCTTATTGAAGATATGGCTGATTTGATTTGTGCCAATGGCGACAGAAAGCGTCTATTTACATCGCCTTATAATTATTGTAATGTTGATAATTGTGGTATGCCTTGGCGTGTCACACATGCTTATGAGTATAATGTAAATCCTCTAGCAGTAGCTAAGAAATTTGCTGGATTTTACGAAACAAACGTAATCCACCAACATAAACATATTGCAGCAGCGGGAACAACTGATAATAAGAAATATGTTGTCATTGATAACGGCTGTCAGTGTGAGCAAGCTGAGACAGGCTACGCGCATTTGCGGGATAGCACGATGCCAAGATTCGAGAAGAGCGCTGTGTTTCTTAAAAGTGGGGAACCGCTCCATTTTACTGATGACGCTAGAGTATTTAGTTACGGGCCTAAGAAATGGAGACAGTAATTAAGAGCGCTTTAGATAGCGCAATTATGGTTGAGAGGCCATATACCCCATCTGGCAAGCCTAGACTATATCCTAGTGAAGCTGGAGGATGTAGCCGACAGACAATCCTAAGAATTAACGGAGCGCCTCAAAAGAAATACCCAATTCAAGCGATGTGGGCAATGGAAGATGGCAAAGCCTATGAGGATTCAAGCTTAGCCCTACTTAAGCGTCATTTTGGAGAGGATAACGTAATTGATCAGCTACCACTTCAAAACGATTATTGGTCTGGTAAGGCAGATTTCGTAATTGGTCATAAAAAGCCAGAAGTTATCATTGTCGAACACAAAGCTACAGGACAAAAGTGGTGGGATTATCAAGATAAACTTCCAGAAAAGAAACACGTAATCCAACTAGCTTTATATAAGCAAATGTATTACGACAAGTTTGGAATTTGGCCGGAATTGAGATTATTTTATCGCGGTTGGCAGAGTTGGGCAGAGTTCTTAATTGTGCCACTTGATACCACAATCCTTATCGACGGTCAACTTACGAAAGATAAAAAGGGCGTAATTGAAAGAAAGCGTGAATTGCCAATTAATTTAGAAGCTGTTACGGGCAAACTCCAGCTTTATTATTCTAGAAATATTCTGCCTAAGCGTCCGGCTGAGGATAAGAAGGATGAATGTGGTTGCACATTCAAAGGCGAGAAATCGTGTCCATTTTTTGAGAATTGTTGGCCGAAAGAGATGAATTTGGACGAAATATTGCAACAAAGCAAATAAAACATAAAAAACTTCATATAATTATATTACAATAGACCTTTGAGAGAATATCTCGGAGGTCTATTTTGTTTTCCCCTGAATCGGTTCATAAAAACGCACATCACGAAAATAAAGTTAAAAAATTTAAGAAAGAACACGCTCTAACCAGAATATCAGAACTTTATCTAAGAGGTTGGATTCAAGCCGATATTGCCAAAGACATAGGCATATCGGCTAATACCGTTTCTAAGCTACTTGCTGAGGTAAGAAAGCGTTGGCTGGTAAATCAAGTCAACAATTTTGAGCTACGCAAATCAATGGAGCTAGAAAGAATTGATAAGCTTGAGCGTGAATATTGGGATGCATGGGATAAAAGCAAGAAAGGTCAAAACAAGATCATCAGCACAAGACTAAATAGAACAACGATGCGCGGTGATTCTACAGAAGTCACTGAAGGGCAAGAATTTTTAGACACTCCGGGCGACCCTAGATTTCTAGAAGGGATTCAGAAATGCATAGCTTTAAGAACAAGAATCTTAGGGCTTGAAGAGGCTACAAAAATTGAACATAGCGGAACGATCAGCGTTAATAACTATCACATGGATAACAGAGAAAGATTAACAGACACTCAGAAACTAAATGGAGTTATGGCGTTCTTAGAGTCGATGGAAGTTAAGGAGGTAGAAGCGCCATATGAGCCAATATTCGCAGATACAGAAGTCATTGAGGCCAGTAATTTACAAACAATTGCTGGAGAATAAGAGTCCAGATTTTAGAACACAAGCTTACTTTCACTTAGATGATTCAAGCCTAGCAAATTACATTAAGTTCGCTTGGGCAGATGTTGAGCCAAATGAAACCTATATGCACAACTGGCATATAGATGCTATTTGTGAGCATCTAGAGGCTGTTTCTAGTGGGCAAATAACAAAATTACTAATTAACATGCCGCCTAGACATCTTAAAAGTACGCTTATTTCTGTAATGTGGCCTACATGGGAATGGACTCGTAAGCCTTGGAAGAAATTTTTGTGTAGTTCATACGCAGGTAATTTAGCTATTCGTGACAACATTAAATCAAGATTATTAGTTCAATCAGATTGGTATCAATCCCTATTTGGTAATAGATTTAAACTTGTAACAGAATTACAAGAAAAAATTGCAAATGATAAAAATGGCTATAGATTAGCGTCTTCTGTAGGCGGTTCGGCAACGGGCGAAGGTGGCGATGTAATTTTATGTTTGAATTATGATACAATAATAGAAACTAATTTAGGAAATATGCAATTAGGATATATTGTTGACAATAATTTAGATATTAAAGTTTGGAGCTATAACCATAAAAACCAAAAAAAAGAATTAAAAAACATTAAGAAGTTTTATAAAAATGGTGGAGCTAGGTCATTAAAAATTACTTTATCTAATGGCGCAACTGTTGAAGCGACCCCAAATCACCCTTTTTATATTGTTGGCAAAGGATATCTTGATGCATCAGAATTAAAAGTAAATGATGAGGTTTTTACTTATGATCAAGCATTGCCAGATATGCAACAAAGAAATAAATCGTTCGCCATCACATTTTGCAAGAAACACGAAAGGAATATTTTGCAGCCACAAGTGTTTTGGGGAATGGCAAAAGGGCGAGAACAATTCTCAATACAAGACAGGTTTAGTAAGTTTGGAATGCGCCCATTGCAAGCAAAAATTCAAGGTCAAAGTTGGAAGAATGCTAAAAAAGAATCCAGCAAAATTTTGTTCGATTCAATGCAGAGAGAGTTATCACAAAATTCATGGATATGCGAAAACACAAGAGAAAGTCAAAACTCAGTGTGCAAATTGCCATACAGAAATTTTGATATATCAGAGAGATATTGGGAAGAGAAAATTTTGCTCAAGGGATTGTGCCAACAAAGCACACAGAGCTTATATCAAGGGTTCCAAGAACGGCAGATATGTTCATGGAATGATGCTAGAAAAGTATCCAGCGGAATTCAAGAATATCGTAGAAATAATTCGACAAAGAGACAACCATCAATGTTGTTTGTGCAAAAAGACAACATTAGAGAACAAGAAAGAACTGGATGTGCATCACATCGACTACAACAAGAACAACAACCTACCGAACAACTTAATTACTCTTTGTCCGAAATGTCACGGAGCTATGCATGGGAATATAAACAGTCGCAAAAAATGGGCAGAGTTTTTGTCCAATCTATTGAGAATGGAGAGTGGCTTGAATCAACCTATAACCTAGAAGTTGAAGACAACCATAACTATTTTGCGAATGGAATTTTAACCCACAATTGCGATGACCCCCACAAGATTGAAGAAATCGAATCTGATACTGTTAGACAGGGCGTATTAGACTGGTGGGATCAGACGATGAACACAAGATTAAATAACCCTAAGCTATCGGCAAGGGTTATTACGATGCAGAGGCTACATGAAGAAGATTTGGTTGGTCACTTGTTGGCATCAAATCAAGGCTATGTTCACTTATGCCTTCCAATGGAATACGAAGGGCAAAAATACTTCACTTCCATCAACTGGACAAATCCATTTACGGGTAGTAAAGAGAAATATGGCGACCCGCGCACTAAAGAAGGCGAATTGCTATTCCCTAAGCGCTACGGGCCTAAAGAAGTTCAAAGCTTAAAAGCAGAATTGCTTGATTATGGTTATGCGTCTAAGTATCAGCAACATCCTATTCCTAAAGGCGGGGCGATGTTTCACAGAGTTTGGTTCAAGAGTGAAAAAGCGGCTCCAATTGAAATTAAGAAATCTGTTAGGTATTGGGATAAAGCTGGAACGGCTGGCGGTGGCGCATTTACTGTAGGCGTTCGAATGGTTATCTTGCCTAATAACATCGTTATTGTAGAGGACGTTGTTAGAGCGCAAGTAGCCGATTTAGAGCGTGAAGAAATGATTAAACAAACCGCGCAAATGGATAGGCTACAAAGACCTAATACAGAAATATGGATAGAACAAGAACCGGGTTCAGGTGGTAAAGATGCGGCGGCAGCAACAATCAGGAATTTAGCTGGTTATCCCGTTTATACCGAAAGACCAACAGGCGACAAAATGACACGCGCAAGCCCACTAGCAGCTTATGCTAAAGCTGGCAACGTATATATATTAGAAGCTGAATGGAATGAGGCTTTCTTGAGAGAATTTGAATTCTTCCCTAGAGGTAAATACAAAGATCAAGTAGACGCAAGTAGCGGAGCTTTTAATAAGTTGTTTAAAGGTGGTTTTGCTTATAACGTCGGAGGTTAAATATGGATGGAAAGTTAACAACTTCAGGTTACGATGAATCACAAAGAAGTGATTATTTAAAAGCCGCGATTTATACAGCAACAGAAGAAGAGTTAGATATTTTTGAAATCAGAGAGTTCTACGAAGGACGACAGTTAGGCGATAATCTTACCGTTAGACAGAAATTTATTTCCGCTTCTGTTTATGAACTATTAGAGAAATATCCTATTTTCAACTTGGTTAACAGAACTGTAAAAGTCATTAACGAAAGGCTTTCTGTAAACAGTATTACTTGTCAAGAAAGTGATGCTAAAGCTGAAGTGGCTCAAGAATGGTGGAATGCTAACTTATTAAACAGTTGGCAATCAGATATTTACGAAGCGGCTTTAAGAGATAAAGCTTGTGTAGTAATTATTGGTTGGGATGGCGTAAACAAACAACCCACTTTTACGCTTAATGAATTATGGGATGGTAATGGCGGCGGCACTTGCAGAATTCACTATGATACAGACAGCAATATCGCTTTCATTTCTAAGCGCTGGAACTTATATAAAGCAGATGGAACGCCATTAAATCAAATGAGACTGACGCTTTATTTTCCAGATAGAATTGAAAGATATTTGATGGAAGTAGGTAGCGATGTTCCTAATTTAATGACAAGAGAACAGCTACAGGCGGAAGACCCTTCAATAACAGAGAATCCAGAATATCTACTAGATACAGATGGTAATCCTCTAGGAATCCCCGCAATTGTTTTTGAGAATAAAGGCTATGTTTCAGAATGTGCTGACGCAATGGTTGCACAAGCTGGAGTAAACGAATCTATTCTTGACTGGCATACAACTTCTAGGTATCACGGTATGCCAATGATTGTATTTAAAGGCGTTCAATTCAGAATTGACCCTGTTAGCGGTAGACCTATTGAGCCAGATTGGAGTCCGGGTAAAGGTATTGCGGTAGACAGCGGCGATATTACGCGCATTAACGCGGCTGATGTTAAGAGTATCTACGAAGGCTCTGTAAAGCCTTGGATTGAAATCATCACAAGAGCTAAAGGTTGGCCTGAACACGTATTCACACAGATTCCACCATCTGGAGAAACGATTCGTCAAATGGAAGGCTCTCTAGTTGCGCAATGCGATGCTAAGAAAGTAATGTTTGGCGATAGCTGGAAAGAGGCTTTTGATATTGCTTTTAAATTCCTGAAAGTTTATGGCAAGCAAGATATACAAGGCGAGTTAAATTTTTGGTGGAAGTCTAGCTTGTCAATTAGCGAGAAATACGATCTGCAATTATTAGCTCTTAAGAAATCTGTTCTTGGATTACCACAGAAGATTGTTCTACAAGAGCAAGGATATGACGAAGAAGAAATTGCGGAAATTATGAAAGAGGTAGAGGCAGAAAGATTAAGAAATGAGCAAATTATGGCAGTTAACACAGGGCAAAATAGACTTAATGATACAGGTAATCCAGCGGGAGCGCGAGGAATTATCGGACAGCGATCTAACAATACTTCGACAACAACTAATTAAAGAAGTTATTTCACTCGCAGATAAATTACAATTAAATGAAATAACAATTGAAGAATTCCAAGTTGGACTATTTATTGCAACAAAGAAAATGTTTGCCGCTTCCATGTTGGTTTTTGGTTTTTCTTACGCTGAATTTTATGCGGAAGAAATTAAGAAACAAATTAACTGGATTGACCGTTTTGGCCTAGACATTAAGAATGGAAGAATTAATGGAACGTTACAACACAGAGCAAGTTTATACATCTGGAGCGGAACATATTTCTTCGAGGAACTACGCAAGAAGCAGGCTCAAAAAGCTGGCTATACGCACGTTAGAAGGGTTTGCAAGGACTGTCCTGATTGTGATACCGAGTGGGCATCAATTCACTCTAAAACGCACATTGTAGACGGAATTCTTGGGAGAGGGTATGAGTGTGAATATGTCTTCAAGAAAGTTGACCCTGATAAAGTGGCTTGATGTAAGCTATCAATCAGGCATTGTAGACCATCGTAATTTCGATAATCAAGCTGTTCTATACACAATAGGCCAGCTAGTGTCTGAAAGTGACAAGTTTGTAAACTTAACTCTTTCAGAGAATCCAACAAATGATGGAGTGCTGTATTCGTCTTTGATCAGTATTCCATCTGGATTAATTATTTCTAAGAGGACGATTAAGCCAAAAATCAAAGAGGTCGTAGAGGTAGGCGATAAAGAAATTTTGGCTTGTGTAGTTAAGTATCTTGACGCTTCAAAGCACGATGAGATTGCCGATTCTGACGAATTTCAGGAAGGTATTGAATGTTGGGCTTTTGGCACTTTTATTTACGCGGACGATAAATGTATTTCAGTCGCTCAAGATACTGATGGAACGGGAACATTTGCGAGAGAAGTTTTTCATATACCAAAATCATGTATTTTAGATATTTCTTTCGCAAAATTTAAAAAATAACATATTTTGTGAGTATAATAGCAATTATCTATTATATTCGAGATGAGGTAATAGATGTTAGAAGAAACAACAGCGGTTAATAATCCACTAACCGATTCGGGCGCGATGCCACAAGTAGAGACTCCGGTAGTCACGCCTGAAATAAACGAAGATGCCAATGATATTAACACAATTGCTGAAGCTGGCGACGTTAAAACTTTGAAAGAATTGCTTGCACAAAGAGAGCAAAGACTAAAAGAAGTTAACGCAGAGGCGGCGGCAAGACGTGTAGCAAAGAGAGAGGCAGAAGCACGTTTAGAGGCTTTGCAAGCAGAAATTGCACAACGCGAGGCTGAATTAAGAATACAAACAGATAAAGAGAAGGCGGAACTGCGAGAGAAACTACAGCAAGAATCGGAAAGTGCGGCTAAGACAAGGGCTGAACTAGAGCAAGCTAAGTTAGATGCTCATAATGCCAAAGTTGAAGGCTGGAAGATTAGAGCCGGAACAAAATATGGCTTGCCTGATGCGCTTACTACTAGACTGAATGGTAACACTCTTGAAGAGATTATGAATGATGCGGCATTGATTGCTCAATCACTCCCACAAAGAACAGTGTCAGCCGATGGCGACAAAGGTTCTAGCGCTGGAGCTAGGACAGCGGATTTTGCGCTACAACAGCGTAAAGAACAACAGAAGAGTAAGTATAGATTGTAAATTTTACAGGAGTAACACACTATGGCATTAGTAACAAGATCATCAAAAGCCAGCGTAGAAGTTGGTAGCGCACAGCGCTCACCACAAGTAATTGGAATTGCTGGCGAAGATATTGATATGGCAGCACCTTGCTATATCGACACAACAACAGGCAAGATTTATATGGCCGATGGAACAGCAGCAAACCAGAAGGCGGTATTAGCCGGTTTCGCTGTTAGACAAGCAAACACCGGAGAAGCAGTAACTCTACACGGAGTTGGAACTGTATTTCACTATCAGGATACAGCGGGTTCATATGGCGCAAAACTTTACATTGCCGCAACAAAGGGACGCTTGGACACAGCAGCTACTACAGGTGATGCTGTAGGCGTAGCGCAAGTTATGCCAGATGGCAAGACTATTCGCGTAACACGCAACGTCTAAGCTTGATTAATATTCACGGAGGAATACAGATATGGCAGTAGGAACTTATACAATCGCTGACCTGATGGCGATTAAATTTCAATCAGTTAAGGCTTTCGGTCTTAATACAATTCAGGAAGTAGTAGCTAAGGAATTAGCGCTACACAACGAACTAGTTTCAGACATGGTTTCAAGTCTTTGCGAAGTAACAACTGACGCACAAAGAATCTATGGAACTTCATTGGACGGAACAATGGTTAAGGTGGATGAATTCGGTAGAGCGCCATCAGCCAAGCAAGACTTTGGAGACACAGTGGGTTTCCCATTGGAGCGCTTCCAATATGCTTTGGGTTGGACACAAGATTGGTTTGAGAAGAAAACTCCAGCCGACCTAGCTATGGCAATCCGCAACGCTGAAATGGCTCACAAGCGCGAATTGGTAGCACAGATTAAGAAGGCTTTGTTCTTCAGTGCTAATTACTCAATCCGCGATTATTTGGTGGATTACGTTTCATTGAATGTCAAGAGATTGGCAAACGCTGATGGCGGCAAGATTCCAAATGGCCCTTACGGAATTGTGTTCGATGGTTCAACACACACTCACTACCTAGCAGCGGCATCTTTGGATGCAACAGCGCTACGTAGCTTGATTGCAACAATCATGGAGCATGGTTATGGCGCAGATTTGAAAGTCGCTTTCAACTATGCTGATGAAGCAACAGTTCGCGCAGTAACAGGATTTATTCCTTATTTGGATGGCAGAATCATTACTCCAGCGTCAACACGCGATGTTTTGAATCAGTCGTTGAATATGCAGGATATCTATGATCGCGCAATCGGTCTATTCGAAGGCGCAGAAATCATTATCAAGCCTTGGGTTCCACAGGGTTACGCATTTGCAGCAGCATACGGCGAACCTGCTAAGCCTCTTTGCTTCAGACAGCAAAGCGCAACAACCCTACAGGGCTTGAGAATTCCAGCAACATATGAGGCATTCCCTCTACACGCTGAATACATGCAAGCCGAATTTGGTGTAGGTGTTTGGACACGCACAAACGGCGCGGTATTGAGATTCACTAACGCTTCATACGCTGACCCAACAATTAACTCTTAAGAGTTTATAGTCTGAGTGGAGAGTGAAATATCTCTCCACTCATTACTGAATTTAATATGGAAAGAATGGACGAAACAATTCCCGGTGGTTTGTATCTTTCATCAGATGGTAAAACATATCACGACGCACACGGCAAAATTTTTACCGAAGAAGAAGTTGCGCAAATGTTGAAAGTTGAAGAGCCGGTTGAATTAGTAGTAGAGAAGAAATCTAAGAAGAAAGAGGCATAAAGAAAATGGATATTGGACTATCATTAATATTAGGTACAGCATTGTCTTTAGTATTTACTCTTGTTCCACAGCTTAGAGATTGGTTTGAGGCTTTAGATGCAAAATCAAAAAGCCAAGTAATGGCAATCTCATTACTCATTGTAGCAGTAGCAGTTACTATTTTGAGTTGTTACGGCGTAATTACAGCGGTGGTTTGCACACAAATGGGCGTATGGACATTTGTAACTACAACTGTTGTTAATGCTTTGTTGGCATTGAATTCAAATCAAGCGACATATTTAATTACAAAGAACTTGAAAGCGAATTCTACTAACGGAGTTGGCTAAGAAATGTTTACGTATGACTTAAGCACGTATATTGGTCAAGTTAGGATGAGACTTGGCGATAACGTAGAGAACGAGGGGGTTCTGCCATCAGGCACTAATTTCAGCGATGAAGAAATTGAGTTTGTTTATTCAGACTCCAGTTCGAACTTTGGTTATACGCTTTTTAAGTTAGCAAAAATTGCGGCTACAAAGTGGATTTCTTCACCTAAAGCATGGACAGCCGATGGGTTGAGAATCAATCGTGGCGACCCTGTTCAGAAATGGAATCAAATGGCAGAAGCTTTTAAAGATGAATTCCTAATTGATCAAAAGTTTAATGGGGCAGGAATGTTCACTTTTGATTTGATTAGAGAGGAATCTATATGAACCGCATTTCATCAGTTTTATTCTTGTTCCTAATGGGAATTTGGACAGGAATCGTAATATTATCCAGCGATATTGATTATTTATCAGTACCATCTGCTTTCGGACTCCCATCGTCACGAATTGAGGATGTGGCTGGATTTATAGGATTTGCTAGTGGGGCTTTGGGGATACTAGGATTCTCTATTAAAAATAAATGGATTCAGATAGTTGCCTTAGCGCTACTAGCTGGATTTTTCATGTTTATTGGAGGACTGTTAACTCTACCTATAGTTCGCACAGGCAGTAATTTTTTAATTATCGCCATCATGTGTTTGTGGGCGATATATAGGAGGATTTAATAAAGTGAATAGCAATGACCCAATTTTTACAGTCATATCAACACTCTTAGCTATTCTATCCACTTTAGTTGCAGGTTATTTAGCACTTAGAAAGAACAAATCCGAGAAAGATATTACACTAGCATTAAGTGATCGAAATCAAAACGTTGCTCTTGTTGAGCAAATTCAGAAACAAAACATAATGCTTTCAACAAGAGTAACGGATTTAGAAACCAAACTCCAAGAGGTTTTATCTTCAAATGCTGAGTTGCGCGTAAAGGTAACAATCCTAGAAACGCAAAAAGAACAGTGGCAAAAAGAGCGTGATATTTGGCAAAGAGAGCGTGAGTCTTGGCAAATCGAGAGAGCGCATTTTGAGCAAGAAAGAAGAGACTGGATTAGAGAGAAGGATTCATGGGAAGATGAACGTATTGACCTTACAGCTAGGATTAAAGAGCTTGAACAAAAATTAAGCAGGATTGAAAACAATGCTAAAAGCTGATATCAGAGTTGACTATAAAAAACTTGAGACACTAGCAAAATCTACACAAGGAATCGCGTCACAAGCGGCGGCAGAATTATCGGCTGAAGTTGTTAGATTAGCTAAAGAGAAAAGCAGAGTAGATTCTGGCGATATGCAAAGAGGATGGAATAGATCAAAAATTGGCGCTGGACGTAAAGGCGGTTATCGGATTTACAACACAGTTCCTTATACGGTATTTAATGAATTTGGAACTTCTAAAATGTCGGCGCAACCAATGTTGGGGCCAGCAATGGCTGAAGTGGAGCCAGAAATTCCGAAAAGAGTTAGGAAATGGATTGAGATAGGAATCAATCAATTTATTGCCGAAAACTCAGGTGGTCAATAATGGCGATTACAAAAAACGATATGAATTTTATGAGAGCAGATCAAAATTCATATCTTCCAGATACAGGGAGCATATACCGTAAAACAATCACGAACACTCCATTAGGCGCACAAGAATCTTATACACTTATTGCTTCTGCAAAGTGTCGAATCGCTCCAATTGGCGATAGAAAATCTGAGTCTATTTATCAAGAAGAAATCAAACACAATGTTCAAATAATTGAATATTTACATATCGCAACATTCCCTCAAGAAACAGACATTCAAATTATTGATAGAGTTTTAATTAACAGCATATGGTTTGAAGTAACAGCTATCTTAACAAGACAATCTTACGAAACGGCTAAGAGGGTGATGTTGATGCAGGTAGTAGCATAAATGGAGACAACTTTAGCAAAGCAATTTATTTATAATACCCTTATAAATGATTCACAAATAACGAGTTACGTTGGTAATCGAATCTTTGATCAAAACGTTCCAGAAGGGACTGGCATGTTTCCGGCGATTGTTTATCAACTTTACAGTCCGGGTTACGATTTAATTGGCGTTGGTGGAGTGCGTGTATGGGCTGACATGCTTTATACCATCAAGGTAATAGACAAGAATACAAGCTTTGCTAATGCTAGTTCAATAGCAGATAGGGTTGATACCTTACTACATCGAACATCTAACCAGCAATATAAAATTACTGAATGTGTTAGACGTTGGCCGTATGAATACAGAGAGTCACAGCCTCAATCTGAATTTGTTCACATCGGCGGAATCTATAACATTAAGATAGCAATTAGCTCATAGCTTCGGAGGAAAATATGGCAGAAGTAGCATCAGTATTTCAAACTAAAAGAGTAGGAGTTGAAGCCACTCCCGGAACATTAGTTCAAGCAACTAAATTGTTTCAATCAATCGGTTTCACAGTAACAGTAAAACCAGAAATCGAAGAATTTAGACCAGATGGTAGTAAGTCAAATGGTTTGACGGTATATGTTAGAGATATGACAGATATTAAAGTAAGTGGCAAGCCTACTTATGATGAAATGACTTATCTTCTAGCTATGTTGTTTGGTGATGTAGCCCCAACAAATCCAGCGGCGGGGGCATACGTTCGCACATACGCGATGAACAACTATGGCGCTGACCCATTCAAAACTTTGACTTTGGATATGGGCGCAAATAACTTCTGGTATCGTGCTGGATACATGTTCTTGAAAGACTTTAACTTTAAGGTTACTAACAAGGGCGTAGAACTTGACGGTTCTGGTATGGCACAGACGTTAGATATGACTCCAGTCGCATCTAGTTCGAGCGCAACATACACATTCACGGTTACAGCTACGGGCGGAACTTTTACCGTAACTAAGGGTGTAGCAACAACAGCGGCGCTTACTTTCAACATTACAGCATCAGCGCTACAAACCGCGTTGGAAGGATTGTCAACTATCGGCGCTGGAAACGTAACAGTTTCTAAAACCGGCAATGTATACACAATCGGATTTATTAATAGCTTAGCAGATCAAACAGTAACTATTACTGTTGGAACTGGCTCATTAACTGGCGGAACAGGAACTTTGGCGGCTGTTCAAACTGGAACAACATTAACAACTTTGCCTTTGAAGCCGATCATGTTAACTCACTTTGATATTTATCTTGAGGATTCCTATGCGGCTTTAACAGGCGCTACTCCATTGTCAAGAGGTTTTAACTGTGAATTTAACTTGACTAACAAATCAGATGTTGTCAAACCAATTCGTTCAACAGTAACATCATTTGATGGAGTTGTAGAAACAGCGCCAACAATTGAATGCAAGCTAACAGTAGCGGCTGATGGCGTTGGTAGAGGCTTATTAACAACAATGCGCGGCAATGGAACTAAGTATTTGAGACTTAAGGCAGTTGGTGGAACAATCTCAGGCGCAGAGAAGTATGGATTAACAATTGACGCATGTTTGAACGTAAAAGACCTATCAGGGCCAGAAGATGCTGAAGGCATTTATGCTCTAAACTGGACATTTAGCGTTATCAATGATGCAACAGACCTTCCTGGAGGGTTTAAAATTACTTTAGAGAACGGAACAGCCACACTATAAGGTATTCCGAAATTTATTTCTAAAGAGGTTAGATATTTAAAAATGGCACTTTCACTTACAGATTTACAAGTTAGCAACAAGACTTTCGAAATGGACTTTGGCGGCGGCAAGACGCTAAATATTACGTATGACCCAAACTTAATTACAAGCGACATGTTAACGGATATGAATCTTGGCGTAGCTGAGACTTGTAAAATCTTATCAGAACTTATTATCGAATGGGATTTGTTGGATGATGACAAGAAACCAATTCTTCCAACAGAAGCATTCTTTACTAGCTTAAAGATTGTTGTGATGAATAAAATTCTTACAGCACTTTTTGACGACGCTTTCCCAAAAGCAGAATCAACCCAATCATCAGGTATTACTCGTCGAAGGGGACAGCGCTAGGCTCAGATGGTAATGTTATTACCCCGAATGATATAGAACATTACTACTTAATACAACAAGCAAAATATTTAGGAGTTGCGCCTTGGGAATTACTCAAGGCGCATCCTATATGGCGACTATGGGCGGCACAAGCGATTGAGGTTGAGAATGTTCCTCCTGAGAAAAAAGAGTCTTGGGCATGGGACAGTGAATAACCTTGGAGGATAGAACGTGGCAATTTCAGTAGCAGAACTTGAGGCTATCTTAAGTGTAAATGCAGATAAATTTAATAGTGGTATTGCTGGCGTTAAATCTAAACTAGGCGAGATTGAATCCAGTATGAAGAACCTAAATACTGGAGGTATTGCTTTCGGCACAATGCTAGGCAACTTGGGCGCTAAAGTAATTGGTAGCGCTTTTAGAGGTATTAAGAACATCGGCAAGGATGCTCTTGAATATTCCGCTTATAACGAAAGAGTAAGAGTGTCGCTAGAAGCTCTTAACAAAGAAGAAATTATTCAAGCAAATACTAAGACTTGGATGGAAAGAGTTGGTTCTAGAACAATTTCAGTTCAGCAACAAATTGCATCGGCAACAGCATTAAGCACAAAAGAGCAAAAGCAACAAAACAAGATTTTCTCTGAAGCAGATAAGGCATCGGATAAATTAAGAACGACATTAGCCGACATTACGAGAATCAATGAAAGGCTAACAGAGGTAAGAAAGAAGCCGTTAACACCTGGTCAGAAACAACAACTTGAAGCGAGTTTAACAAATAAACAAGAAGCTGTTATTGATTTAAACGGCAAGCTACAAGCGGCAACTGATTTGGTTGGACAAAAAGAAGCTCTTACTCAAAAGATTATTGCCGGTGGCGCTAAAGTAATTCCTATTTACGAGAAGCGAACACAAGTAATGATTACTGAGGCAGAAGCTCAAAAGAAAGCGGCTGAAATGGCTAAAAAAACCATTACTCAACTTGAGTATATGGCTATTCAATCGCCATTCAACAAGCAGAACCTAGTTGATTCATTTAAGATGCTTAGGACTGTTGGTGGCATGAATAACGAAACTGCCTTGCAGTATGCGCAAGGTATTGCTGACGTAGGAACCGTTGGTGGCGTTAAAGGCGATAGATTAAAAGATTTGGCTGGCGCTTTAGGCCAAATGAAACAATATGGTCAGCTTTATAAATCACACGCTAAACAGATTGCGTCTGTTATTCCGGGTTTCTTTGACAGTTTAAGAAATAGTCTTGGAGTTAATGAACAAGAATTAGGCAAGATGTTCAGGAAGGGTTTAATTACTCCTGATAAAGTTGAGCCTATTATTAAAGACTTCTTTAATAAGTATAGAGGTCAAGCTAGAGAAGCATCTGAAACCCTACCCGGTTTGCTTGAATCGTTGAGCGATATTAAAACTTTGACAGCGGCTAATTTCTTCGGGCCTATCTTTGAAGGGTTTAAGCCGGTATTGTCTAGTTTTGTTCAGTTATTCACAGAAAAAGGCTTAGGGCTTAAGATTTCAGAGGCGGGAACAAGATTAGGTCAAAGAGTTCAGGCATCTATGGAGAAAATTGTAAAAGTTGTTAATCCTATTGTTGATAGGATTATGGCTGGAGGTTTGAACTTAGGCACAATTATTAGCGGTATTTCTGATGCACTTCAACAAAAAACAATACCCGAATCTTGGGGCGCTCCAATTGTATTTGTATTAACTTTCATTCGTGATCATGGGCCAGCAATTTCTTCAGTTCTAACTGTTGTTGGAACCGCTTTGGCTGGATTAATGATTGCGTCACAAGTTAGTAGTGTAATGGGAACATTGTCTACAGTCTTTGGCGCTCTAGCAAGTCCTATTGGATTAATCGGCGCAGCACTAGGATTGCTATATGTCGGATTCCAAACAAACTTTCTTGGTATCAGAGATATCATCATGGGCGTTTGGACAGACATTCAACCATATTGGGATAATTTCGTAGGCATGATTAATCTCATCAGAAATGGTGGATTAGATTGGAAGGGATTATTCAATGTTGACCCTACAGGAATGGCAAAACCAATTGTAGACTTTATTGCTGGACTACCCAAAACATTGGGTGACGCAGTAGCAAACTTGAAAGAAGGCGACATTAAGGGCGTATTTGATGCCCTATGGCAAGGCTTTGGCTTAAGAGGTTTAGACATTGTTAATGCTGTTTCTGCTTTTGTAAAGAATGCTACAACAGCAATTAAGAATAACGCTCCAGCAATTGCTGGCTCATTCTTTGGATGGGCGGCGGCGGCAGTAGGTTGGTTAAATCTTTCAATAACTGATATTTTTACTAAAATTACACAGCCAAACGGTTTAATTGAGAATATTGGCGCAGCTTTAGGCAATGCCGTTGGATTCCTTGAGAAAGTAATTCAACCTTGGCTTAAAACTTTTGCTGGCAAAACCTTAACTCCAGAGGAAGCTGATATGAAAAAGAATACCGAGGCTTTCTTAATGGGAGTTGCTAATTTAATTAGCACATCAGTTAATGGTATAGCTGAAGTAGGCAAAGCTTTTGTCAGGGGATTCTGGCAAGCGGCAGGGCAAAATATTAGCGAAGGCATTAACCTGTTTTGGGAAGGAATTAAGAAAAACTTAAGTACTGAAAATATTCTCAAAAACTTTAGCGGAGCCGAAGGTATTGATCTTGAGCATATTATTTTTGGCAAGAATGGGCTAAAAGGGTTTAAGAACAGCCCTTGGGGAAGTGTTATTGCTGAGAACTTAAACTTGTGGCCTGAAGGAACAACTTTACAGAGTTTCTTAGAACATGCGGCAACGCCATTTGATCAAAGGCCAGAAAACTTAAGAATTCCTGTTAATGCTACTCTTACGATTAGAAACATGGAAGCTCAAGGTAGGCCAGCGGCAGAAATTCAAGCATGGATGAATGCTAACGGAATTTATCAAGGAGCTAATGGATGGCAATACGACAAAGATGGTAATGGAAATGTTGTATCTCAAGGAACAGCGCTTTACGTCCCTGTTAAACCAGTTGTAACAGCGGCTCCCGCAACAATGGGATTAACTGGAGGGGCTTCAGGGCCAGTAGCGCCTTTAACAACGACTACAATTATTCAGCAAGCAATGTCTGGAATGCAGTTGCAGGCAGATGGGGCAAATGGATTAAAAATAAATCCAGTTGATTTAACTGTTCCTTTAAATGTTAAAACAGATATTAAGACAACATCCCCTACAGTAAATGGTAATCCAAATTATCTAGCAAACATTAATCAAATTATTTATGATGAAGCTTTTGGTAAAAACAAAGTAACCGTTACGCCGGGAACAGATCAGGCAAAAGTTGCGCCGGTTACTGTTGCCGTTCCTATTACTGCTAAGGTTGATGTGTCTACAACAAATCCAACAAATCAGACTACAGTTAGTGTAACAGATACAGTAGCCCAGAATGCCGGATTGGTAAAAGATGCAAATGGTAATTACACAATACCAAATGCCTCTAGCGTAACAGTAAATGTTCCAGTTAGCGTAGCTTTATCACAATCAACGTTAACACAGGGACAGGGAACAAGCAAGGACGCTCTTGATTCAACAATTAGTAGCTATTTAATTAGTGCTGGAATCAGCAAAGACGCTAATGGCGCTTACGCCTATACTGGCGGCGCGATTGCAATTTCTGTTCCAGTTAATTTAAGTATTACTAGTGCTAATGCTCAGGGCGGACAATCTGGCGGCGAACAAAATACACAATCTCCATTAATCACTTCGTTGATTAACAGTATTAATACTGAATCTAATACTGCTTCACTATCGGCAGCTATTAGTGGTCTTTATAACAAGGGATTAACTCAATTTGTTTTAAATAATAAGCTTGGTAGCACAAACGGTAAAACTGCTAAAGACAACTTGGCTTTCTCAGTTGGAAATACAATTGGAACTGCAATCAGTGATGGTTTAGAAAGTCCAATTAAGAAAGTTACTGAAGCGTTAAATGCTATTACAACAAAGATGAATTCAATGAAAGATACAGATGTTCCTAACTTAAAAACAGCTATGGGTGGATTATCAACTTACTTATTAACTGTAGCTAAGCCAGAATTAGACACGTTTAGAACAGGGCCATTATTAGAGTTGAATAATGAGTTTCAAAGACAATTAACAATTATTGGTCAGATCATTACAGCTTTAGGTAACTACAAGACAACACTACAGAACTTTGGAACACCCGGTTTACCATCGGGGCCACCATCTGGAACTACTGGAAATTCAGATAGAGAAGGCAATGTTAACAGAACATCATCATTCTCAAATCCGGGTTTTACAAATGGAACAGAAGGAAGAACAACAAACATCACTTTGATCAGCACTGTAGATTCAGATCAATTATCAAAGAAAACTTACAAATTGATTAACAATCAATTCTTGCAGGAAGTAGGGGATTATTAATGAATAACTATGTTCAAATAAGCATAACTGGTTCTATTGGAGGGGCGAAGAAGTTTGATTTTACAAAACTTTTTAACCCTTATGTAGTGCCAGATATCCCCCAAGAATGGGCCGCTACTCTCAATGGAACTACTACTGAGAGTAGCGGCGTTCCTAAGAAAACGTGGAAATTTGAATCGCCTGTTAGATATACAGACTCACGTTCTGGATATGGAAGTATCGCAGATGCGGTTGCAATTTTTAACTTCAGAGGAACAATTAAATTTATCGACTGGTTAACGGGAACAGTTTACGATGTTTTGTTAATCAACAAGCAAGGCGGAAAAGACGCTTTTGCTTTAAAGTCAGCAACAATAGACGCAGCAAACTCTTTGGCTATTGTAACTTTTGAATTCAGAGAAATATAATGCGAACAGTCACTAGCACAATTACGACATTAGAAACAAGCAGTTCTATGGTTCCTAGACACTCTTTAGTAGCCAGAAAGGAACTGCTTTCTTTTACTACTTTACTTTCATCCCCAAACTCGAATGTAAAGTATACAATTCCACAAACTTATATCAATGATTTTGGCGCGGCTCCAGATAGGATTTGGGGAACGTGTTTTACTACTAGCGGCAATTTGGTTTTGAAATATTTATCCGCTTCTGGTATTGACTACAACTTTGATGTAAGCACAGCTAGAACTTTAACGAGTTCACTTAGCACACTTCGCGCTGGTCTATACAGATATACAGGCGGAACTGTTCGCGCTATGTGGGCAGAGACAAGTGGCGCTAATACACAGCTTAAATATATTGATATTACTTCCTCAATTACTAACCCTATTGCTACAGCAAGCTCTAACTACGGTTCTGTAGTTCCTGTTCAATTACTGGATAGTTCTACTTTCGTAAGAAGGGTTGAAGCTGTTCTTATTTTTAACTCATATGCAATTGTGGCTTACGGCTCACATGACTTTGTTAACAAAATAAGCACAATTAACTTCTGGTATGTCAGCCCAACACAAGTTCACCTAATGGATACGGTTGTGCAATATCCTTTAAACGATACTTATACAAATTGGCACAGTTGCGCAAATTGGGCATCACATATTACTGGATACGATAAGACTTCTGGAACAGAAAGCGGCAAAGCTTGCATTATTTTAAACGCTCATCCTAGTGGTAGACCTATGATGTTTACTTACTGGAATGGTATTGAAAGTTCAATCCAACCCATTATTCCTGTTGACGAAGAACAGCAAGTATTCTATTTTGACCCTGCTTCTGTTACAGAGATTAATGGACTTTACTATCTATCTGGCAAGATTACTAAGAGCAACCTAAATGACAAGAAAGAGGTTCAATCTTCTATTTCATTTAGTTCATATTTAACAAGTAGTGATTTAGAGAACTGGAGTTTTGGTGAAAGAAATTCTTTCATTTCATCTTCTATCTTAATGCCTAAGATGATGTATAACTCTAACGCTAAAACCGTTCAATGCATTGGTAATGGCCTATATATTACAGCGCCCGGAACTTATATTCAGGACACTACGATTAGCGCATTAACTTTTTCACTTGACTCTAGGTTATTAGACTACTCTATAAAACAAGCTACAGGTTCAGCGGATTCAATAAATCTTAACTTGTTTAATGGAGATATGGTCTTAAAAGATCATGCTATTGTAAAGAGAAATTCAACGCTTTATTTAATGACTGGTCAAGATACAGACTTAGTAGAATTCGGAAGATACAGCATTGACTCTATTTCTGGAGCTATCGACTCTAAGACTGGTTCAAAGGCCGCGTCTATACGTGCGCGCGACCTAGCGGGTAAGTCGCTGTCTGATTGGAAGTCGTTAACCGATTTGTGGATTGGCGGCGTTTCTGATTTACAACTAACCTTAACAAATGAGGATAAGATTTTAGTTAAGAGTCCTATCCGCGATATCGAAGTATTAACTCCTAAGACAACTAAGAAAACAGATGAACAAAAAGACAAAGAGTTAATGTTTTCATCAGACTATGGAATGAGATATCGCGGGTTAAATAATCCGGGCATTATCTACGCAGATACTCCTGATTCTGATGGACTAGTTAAAGCTAACGTTAAATTTACAGTAAGCACTACAAATAATCCACACGTTTCTACAATCGGAGTCGTATTCGGCTCTAACGAAGATAGCAATGGGAATTTCAAAGGTAATCTAGTTATCTTCCCTAAGAGTCACGCTTGGGGCGTAGGGCCAACACAGCCTTTTGTTGCTAAGTTTGCATTTACAGACATTGATTTGTCTGACCCAAATAAAGAGGATACAGGGCTAAAGAATTTAAAATTTAGACAAAATCCATTAACAATTGCTTCTGGTTCTGGAATGACAGCAAGAACAACGGCGGTTACTGGAAATTATAGAATGAATCAAGCAAACTATATGATTCCAGCGGATACAGATTATCAAATTGCAGTAAGAAGGTCTGGTTCAAGAGTTCAATATTTTACAAAAGCATTAGATACAGCAAATGCCACTAGAGCAAATAACGCTTTTTACATTTCACGCGGAGAATTTTTGTGGGGACAGAATGATTCGATGAGACAAGCGGGAAAGAACTATAGTGGTCTGTGCGTGTCAACTGATGTTTTTGGGAATACTGATGGGTTTGTTCAGGCAGCCACAGATGATATTGAAGTAAATCTAAATAGAGCAAATCAATATGCGTCTAACTCCTCTAGCTCCTTGATTGCTACGGTTGCAAAAGATAGTAGTAATCCAAGAATTATTAACCTTCCATCTGGATTTGATATCACTAAAGTTTGGGTTGGTAAATATGTAATGCTTTCTGGTTCACAGACACTCATTGTAGGTATTGAAAGAGTTACTTCAAATGCTTTGGTCGGTATCTATAACTTGTGGATTGAAGGCTACGCAGTAGCAACAAACCCAATTTCAATGAGAGAAATTGTCGCAAACGGAACTGATGTTTGGGGCGATTCCGATTCTGGTTATGAAGCTAAAGACGTTGTAACAGACGCGGTATTAAATAAAAAGGAACGTTTGTATAAGAATACAGGCGCTAAGATTCAAGGCGTGATTAGTAAAGGTAGAGCAATCTTTCTTTCTGACGATAATACAGCTTTGTCTACAAAATACATTCAAACTAATGGAACATTCCATGAGTTAATGAGTGGCGATACACACTTGCCTGTAACTCAGTCTTATCCAACTAACGGAACTGCTTATACAGGGCCAAACTTCTATGCTAAATTAACCGAAGTTGTAAGCGGACATCCGGGGCCGGGAACAATTGTAAGTAATTACAATTACGAAGGCGGAACAAGTTTAGGATGGGATTTCGTTAATCCGTTAACATCTGCTAACGTTGGTTATTACGGTTCAGAGCCTTCAGCTTGGAGATTGTTATTTCACCACAACTATATCTTTAACGGGAATCCATCTGGATATTCATTGCCAGATGGTAATAGCGCGAATAAATTCTTCAAGATTGACGATGAAATTATTAGGTATGCAACGGTAACTTTCGCTGAACCGGGTGGTATGTATTCTCCAGCTAATAAGGTTTGGACAATCATTCCTACCTTTTACAGTGTTATCAGAGCGGCGGCTAAAAATACTTCTCAAGCTAAAAATTGGTGGTATCCATCGGTTGACCCTCACTATATTGGAGACAACCTAGGCGCGTTAACGCTTGAGGGTGGAATCTCTGTAAATCCTGTTGGATTACTGGCAGAGTTTAGCGCTAGAAATAACAACGGAACAACTGAGAAAGACGCTCAGTATTACGTTATCTCAAATGCCAATGTAACTACTGGTCAATCTTACACGAATGCAAGCTCTATCACTTTAGATTCAATTTATCCTAATGAACAAAAAGACGGCGACTTGGTAATTACAAGCGGTAGAGGACAATTTAAGACAAAGAAGGTTAATCACGAAACAACGGCTCCAGTAGTTTATTATCCTTGTGATTCAAACGGAAATATTGCTGAAGTTAGAGTAAACAGATATTCGGTTTATACAGGTAAATATAAGTCAACACAAGATGCAATCAAATATATTTGCGCTTTTGCTGGAGTTCGAAACATGAAGTTTAGGAATGCTTTCATATCAGCTTATCAATACGCTTGGTATCCTATGACTGTTTCAACAACGCCACAAAGCCTACCTTTGTATGAGAATATGGCGAACTTCACCTTAGAGGGGTATGTTCATATTCCGGGTAATGGATGGGGAACTGGAGTTTATACAAATAAATTAAATATTTATTTTAGAAACTACTACAGGCTAACAATACAACAGTATAATTCTACATCACACCTAACAAACGGCTTGCAAGGGAACTTAATGGTTGCCCTTAGTTCAACTGCTACAGATGTTACAGTTCCTAGCAGTTGTGTTGTAGATCAATTTGGTAATACCGATAATACTTATAGATGGCTTGAAGGCGCTATTGTTCCTGTAAGTGACAGAAATATTTCTGGCTCTACATCTGGTTCTGGCGCAAACTGGACACATACTGAATCGGCTGGAACTAATGTCTACCTAAAACTAGTTGTAAATCAGAATGATGTAATCGTAGAAATTAACGGTAAGCAGGTTTGGACATTTGATTTAGAGGCTTTAATTCATACTACAGCTACAGGGCCAATTCAAATTGAATACACAACAGCTATTGGCGGTAATTCTGCTTTGTGGTGGGTTCAAGAATTAGGTTCACCAAATGGCAACTTTGCAGCAAGAAGCGAACAATCAGCAAAACAAACTTTAGATGAAGCTATCAAAGATAGACATATCTTTAGTAGAATAAATTCGAGCGGCGGTATTGAATATTCTCAGTTCTGGACAAGAGATGACTTTGGCGCATTAACAGCTAATTTAACAGGCGACAAATGGGTTGGAGAAGATAAAGAACTTACCGGACACATTCAAGTATCAGGTAAGGTTACAAGCGATTTCTTAGATGAAGCAATCTTGAGAGCAGAAGGTTATAAATTTGAGTCGTCACAAAACAGTTTAATTGAGAACAATGAAGATGCTGAAAGAGAAGCAAGATTACAGATTAGACTACAAAAAGAATTGATTGATCAAAGGGACGTAAATGGATTCGGAAGAATTGGATTGCAGCCAGAAGACAAGGTAACTTTTAGCTACAACATGGGTTCTGGTCAACCATCACAAAGTAGTATAGATATGGTGGTAACTGATGTTGATTTAAACGCAGATAATAAATCAGTGAAGGGAAGTTACACACTTAGGAAATATATTTCTAGCTTTTAAAAATGAGAACTTTAAATAATAGTCTAGCAAGACAGCTTACAAAAAATAATACTCCAGATATTGAAATCGCTGATGTTATTGCGGTTGGTAAAGGAACTGTTGATGTGAAAACATCAACAGGTTCCATCTTTCGTCACGTCCCTATTGCGGGTGGCGCAAGCGTGGGCGATAAGATCAGATTACAATTCGTAAGAAATAAGCCGTTAGCATTTGGCGGTTCTGGCTCAAGTAATTCAGGCGGAGGCGGTTCAGTTGGTTCATCAATTACTTATACTGGCGGGGCATTATCAGCACACGCGCTTAATGGGCCTTATCACACAGGAACGCTAGATGCAAGTCAAGCGCCTTGGGCATTTGCTGTAGATGGCTCTAGGGCAATGACGGGTTCTATTACTTTGGGCGCTGGTCTAACTGTTGATGGAATAGATGTAAGTGTTTTAGGAACACGCCAAGTTCTATCATCCGGCTTAGGTTTAAGTGGTGGTGGCGTTTTGTATTCAGGTGATGTAACAATTACTCTTACAAGCTCAAGCAATCCATCAGGCGCATCTATTCTTGCTTCAGACTCAAGCGGTAATCTACAAATTGTTGGATTAGGTATTGGCGTAGCGCCAACAGCTTTACAACTAAAAGTTGTTAATACAAGCAATGCGATTGTATTAGGATACAACTCTACACATTACTGGACTTTTGCGGCTACAAGCGGCGGCAATATGTCGTTAACTCCCTTTGTAGCGAATGCAGAATTATCACTTCCAGCACAACTAAAGATGATTGCTACGGGCAATATCTTGACGCTTGGATATAACACTTCAAACTACTGGACTTTTGTAACTGGCAATACAGGTAATATCACAGCTACGCCTTCAGTTGGTGGAGCCGATTTTATTATTTCAGGAGACTTGGGCGTAGGTGGCGCTGTTCCAGCGGGGCAAACAGAACAAACAAGAATTGCTTATGATGATAGCAATTACTTTAGTATCAATGTTTCAAACCTTGGCGTAGTTACTTTATCAAGCACAGCCGGAGCGCCAACAAATGGAAATGTCTTCCTGAATCCAGCTAATAAGCTTGGAATTGGAATGTCAACAACGCCTAGCGCTAAAGTTGAAATCGCTGAAGTTTCTACACAACTAAGACTTTCATATTCTGGAACATCTGCTTATGCTGATTGGCAAGTAGGTTCAGGTGGCAATCTAACTGTAACTACATATGGTAGTGATATGATCTTAGATTTACAGCCTACGGGCGGTATCGCTGGAACTAAAACTTTAAGACCTGCTAATGGATATGATGTAAATCTAGGAAGCTTAACAAAGAAATGGTTAGCTATTCACGCGGCTGAATTGTGGGTTGAGAACTTAGTAGCTTACGATACTACGGCTATTATGGGTGGGCGCTGGAATATTTCTAACGCCTCATTGCTTACATCTGATTGGCCTAGTGTTGGTTCAGGGCCAGCTACAATTGCATTTAGATCAGCCGACAGCGCATCTATTGCGTCTGGAACTACATCTTGGGTTGTTAATAAACCATCTGGCGCTTTGCAAGATGATATCGTAATTTACATCATTTCCACACAAGACGTAGGAACTATTACGCTACCTTCTGGTTTCGTCACAATTTCAGGGCCGACAGACTGGCAAGGCACAAGAAGAGTTCTATTCTGTTACAAAGTATTGGGAGCGGGAGAGCCTTCTACTTATACTTTTACAATGTCTGTTTCAACAGCGGGAACTTGGGGCGCTGTAGCATTTAGTGGCATAAACACATCATCGCCTATTAGCGCAACAGGAACATTTACATTTAACTCAACAGGCTCTACTTCAATGACAGCATCATCCGTGTCTCCAGCGGATACAGACACAATGCTGGTAATGTTGGGTGTAACTAACTCTAACGGCTCAATGACTCCAGCGGGTGGAATGACTGAAAGAGTAGATATTGTAAACACATCTGCTTTCAACCTTTCTTTTATCGCATCAGAATTACTCTCAGCAAGCGGCTCTACAGGAAGTAGAGTGGCTACTATCTCTACGTCTAGTCAAAGCGTAGCGGGTTTAATTGCGCTTAAGCCAGCAACAGTCGGCGGCAGTAGTGACACGGTTCCTCTAAAGCATAACTCTTTCTCAATTGGAGATATCGGAAGATTAGAATCAAACGGAAGGGTTGAATGGGTTCAAGTAACAGCGGGGCCAACAGGAACAGGGCCATATACTTACACATTTACAAGAAACTTAGACGGAACTGGAGCCAATGATTGGGTAGCTGGAGACGCTATTGTAAATACTGGACAGGCCGGAACAGGTTGGTTGGATGTGTATTCAATGTGGTCAAGCAAAGGAACGCCAATTGAATATGTATATAACTTTAAGTCATCTGCTTATTCATCAAACCTTTCAGGCGTAACGAACTTTAATATGTTTGGCTCATCTATTGCGGCGGGAGATATTATCTATTACGGTATGGGCGGCGGCAAATGGGATAAGATTAATCACTACATCACTTCTATTACTGGCGCTGGTTTCACAGGCGTTTTGGAATATTGGAGCGGTTCGGGGTGGTCAACAGTTGTAGGTTATACAACTCAAATATTTTTAGCCTCTACTGGCGTAGCTACGTCTTTGACGGCAGGATATTTACCTGCTTCTGGACAAACTGGAACATATATTCATACCTTTACAGCAGCATCACAAACCGGATGGGCAAAGAACACAATCAATGGCGTTAATGCTTATTGGATTAGGCATCACTGTATTTCAAACACAAACGCGGTAGCGGTAAATAGTTATCGTCGTGTTATTCGCGGTTCGGCTCAGTATGGGCCAACAATGGTTGGATGGGTTAGAAATAGTTCTACATTCAACGACTTCTCTGAGAGATTTGCTGTAGGGAATCTACACGGAATGTATGATTACGGTAAATTAACTTACGGTTTTGCGGCTGGAAAATTCTCAAGTGTTTGGTTAGCAACCGATGACACAAACGGCTTTAGAGTGATGGGTAACACAGTAACTCTAGGTCAATGGGATACAACAGGACAAATTACTGTAGGCGTTAATGCGGCATCAAAATCAAGAGTCGTTATTAACCCAACTGGTAAAGTTAGCATTTATCAAAATGATGCTGGTAACGCGCCACATGAGAAATTCTACGTAGATGTAAATGGTAATATGAGAGTAGTTGGAGACGCTTCAAACTATCTTGATATTAACGGTTCTACAGGCGTGGCTACTTTTAGCGGCGTTATTAATGTTGTTGGTGGCTCAATGTCTGGAGTAGGTGTAACAGGCGGAACTATTGCTGGCGGAACAATCACAGGCGGAACTATTACTGGAAGTGACTTTAAGGGAACTATCCTAAATGGTAATCCTAATCAGATGTTTAACTCTAGTTTCGAACTAGATAGCAACTCTGATGGAGTTCCTGACGGATGGGGCGTTTACAACAATAACTCTGGTAGTACAGTAACAACTAGCATTCAAGCATCAGGTGGCGTAGATAACGGCAAGTTTTATAGAATCACGCTTACAGCAACTAACAATGGAACTAAAGGTATCTTCTCTGCAACTCCGACAAACAGAACTGGAGTAAAACAGAATACAGACTATATTGTTTCTTGGTATGCTAAAGCAAGTGGCGGAGCGGCTGGAAGGACGATGGCTTTATTCTGGAACTTCGCACCAACAGTAACAACTATTACAAATCCTAGCTTAAGTTCTGTTTGGCAAAGATACGCTTTTAAAATTAATTGGTCTGGAACGCTTGACCCTAATATTTTTATCTCCGTAACAACCGGTTCTTATGCTTCTGGTAGCGTTATTGATATTGATCATGTTCAATTTGAAGAGGGAGAATATCTAACACCTTATAAGCCAAGTTTTACAGATATGGTAGACACGGTTGGTAAAATCGTTTTGCCAGTTGCGCCTTCTGGTTCTGGTTTATTCTTGACTTCGCAATACATGGGTTACTACAGTAGCTCACAGTGGCAGACTTATATAGATAGTTCGGGTAACTTAATGCTACGCGGCGCTCCTACTGCAAATATTGGCGTTCTAACTTTCAACCCTTCAACAGCTAAATTGTCTGGAGGATATTACGCTGGCGCGAGTTACGCAAGCTATGTAGAGCAATGGTATACAGATGGAGTAACAGGAGAAATTGTAGCTGGCGCTGGAACAGTAACTTTGGGCTTGGAAGGTATGGATGTTACAGACAGTGCGGGTATTACTCTTTCTGGTAATGGTTTCGCTTATGGCAAGCTTTCTACTTTGTCTTATTATGGTTCTAACTTAACAGGACAAATTTCAACAAGAATTGAAAGAGCGACACTTGGGCCATTGCTAGTTGGGCCAACAGCAGCAATCTCTTATAATTCTGATGCTTCAGGGTGGGCAACTATCTACTTTGGAGGAACTGTTTCAGCGACCGCATCTGGATTTATTACTGCATCAGCAAATACAAGATATAAGGTTACTGGTCAATATAAAAATTCTGGAAACATTGTAAATCAATCTTACGTGTTTTTTATTACTGCTAACTTCTATAACTCTTCTAACACATTACTGTCTAGTGTGGATATGGGAATTGCATCTGATTTAAATCAAACATTCTCTGATTGGACTCAATACGATGTTTCGTTTACAACTCCAGCAAGCACAGCAAAAGTAACTTTGCTTTACTGGATTTCATCTTTTGGAACGTCTGGAACAGTTACGGGAAGCGTAACAATTGCTGGAAGAAGAACTAGACTAAGAACAGAAACGCTTTATTCCTCATTGAACTTAATTAATGATGGCGTAATGGTTGGCGACCACTTGCTATTTAGTGATAGTTGGTCAGGCTTTCCTGATAACGCTTCATTTACTTATAGGTCTGAAATTGCGAATGATAGCGGAACTCATAAAGCTTTAATGATTGTTGGCAATAAAAGCGCTGGAGGCAATAGAAGGGTTGGCGTTTGGGATAGATTAACAGTAAACGGTGAGCTATGCACTACAGGTTCTTTGATAGATCAAAACCAATTAGTGGCATGGACAGGTTTAACAACTTACGCGGCAAACTGGGCAGATTTCGGTAGCACTTATAGAGGCGTTCAGTATAAGAAATTTGGCGACATTGTTTTCTTAACAGGATTAGCAGCAAGATCAACATCTACTTCAACTTCTGGAAACTCTATCATTACAGGAATTCCAACAGCGCTTAGACCACAAACAAACAAAGATGTAATCTTAAACCTAATGACTTCGATAGGAACAGTGAGAGCGGACGTTAACTCGGCTGGAAACATTGTTTTGTATGGCGCTATTCCGGCTGGAGGTTGGGTTTCATTCTCTGGAGTTACTTACACGGTGGCATCATAATGATTTACAACAAGAATAAACTCTACAATTTAAATAAAAAGATGTATGGCGTATCAGTCTCATCGGGCGGCGGTGGTGGCGGTGGGACTGAATATGGCCTGTTTGGAGATGGAACAAGAAATAAATTTCTTTGGCCGTTTGCCTCAACATCTATCTGGAATACGCCTATCGGAAGTGGAGCTACGTTTACATCCATTGGCTCAATCTTGGGTTATTACTTTGGGTATTACACAAGATTCACGCCTGAAGAAGAATATATCTTTATGGATACAGCGGCTCCTAGCACAGTGATTAACTATAGTTCTGTTGGTTGGGATGCTGGCGATAGATGCGTTACAAGCGGAACGGACGGTAACTTTCCTTTCAACGTTCCAATGCAATCAAGCTTCACGGTTCCAGACAACGACTTTAATAACTGTGCGGCGTGGATTGATTCAACTGGTAATACCTTAATTCAAGCTCAACCTTTAGCAAGATGCACAGCGGGAAGCTATGGGACTTGTAAAGTTAAATTCGGGAATGAAAGCATGTATGCTGATGGGCGGTTAGGCTCTCACGGAGGTTCAGAATTAAGCGCATTGGGTGGCACTGTTCGATGTGGTGAGTTAACAGATGCTTGGAACAACAATCGTAGCTATTTAAGACATGCTCTTAAAATTACGATGAGTGCGGAGCTTTGGTATTATTGGGGCGGCGGAGG
>JACCDZ011117748.1_pt1 | contig 29518 bp, 28 predicted proteins | sample 7449551 | NCBI WGS metagenome assembly JACCDZ01 (sample SAMN15323452, study PRJNA562643) | freshwater metagenome | isolation source: river surface water | place: USA:Blue River Watershed | collected 2017-08-18 | reverse complement strand
TTATCTTTTATTATCTTTTATTATCTTTTATTATCTTTTATTATCTTTTATTATCTTTTATTATCTTTTATTATCTTTTATTATCTTTTATTATCTTTTATTATCTTTTAATGTAAAATAATAAATAAGCATTATCATTTTGAACAGCTTTTTTATTTAATTTAATAGCTTCATGAGAATCATTAAATAGATAAAATTTTGAATCATATCTATTTAATACGATAGATGTATAATGTCCAGCATTAATAGATTTATAACCAAATTCTTCATGAATATTAACACCATATAAATCATATTTTGATTCATTAATATATGGTGAATTGATATCAATATAATCACTAATATCTAAATCATTAATTGGATAATTAACAACAGTTGTATTTTTAGCTGCATTTTGTGCAAATTTAAAACGTTTTAGATGAACAATTAAAATATGTGGTGGTTTCCATATACTATTTTTTTTAAATCCTTTATTTTTAATTCCGCAAAATTCACAATATGATTTATTATGTTCATCTAATTGTTCATTAGTAAAAGTATTTTTTAAACAATCTTCTAATGTAAAACTTTGTTTATCATCTTCTTGTGGTACATCAATACTTAGTGTTGAAAATTCTTCAAAACTAGAAGAATATGTTGAACAATGTTCACATTTAATATTTGAACTAATTGACCCAAAAAATAATTCTTTTATAATTGAACATCTTTTATTTAATGAACCAATCAATTTATAAATATCAGAAGGTTCAATTTTATCAACATCACTATATTGATTAACACCAGGAATATATTCTATTTTTTTAGTTTTATTTTCAGCAATATATTCATCATCAATTTGTGATAATAAAAATGTTAAATATTCTTGTGAATCTTGTTGTTGATGTTCCAACCAAATATCATCTTTTTCACCAACACATTTTTTAAATGTTGATGGTGTAATAATAATATTATCATTTGTACATGATAGTCTAAAAAGTCTACCCATTTCATAAGTAATTTTACTATTTGGATTTAAATCATTTGCAAATAGCCAATCACTAAAAATTGGCGTTTGTTGTAATATATGTAATATTGAATTAACATAACATGAAACACCATTGTCATTACGATACTTAGATACTCCTAATTTCATAATTAATAGGTCTTTATAATTATAAAATAAATATATCAATTTTTTTATAATTATTAATATTTAAATTTTTTATATTAAATATTAATAATGGACTTAAGTCAAGATGTATATAAACAAAAATATTTAAAATATAAACAAAAATATTTAGATTTAAAAAATCAAAAAGGTGGTGTTAGATATTGTAATACAGGTACTGACGAATCACAATGGCTTTATAATATATGGCAGCGTGTACAAAGTGCGCTCCGAGAAAATTATGGGTATGGAACAATTATAAGACAAACAGATAGAGGCTCTTGTAATTTATGGGTATGGAATCATAACTATACTGGTGGTTATAGTGAATATGACCGTAATGTGTCAATTAATAATCATATTGATGTATATTTTAATGGTGATATTAATAATGTTTTTAATACAAATCACATTTCAATAGGAATAACACCAACTGTAAATAATTATCATCAACCCAGAGAAACTGAAACATTTTATTACGAGGGTGATGAAGAATTAGCAAATGAAATTTATAACTTTATTTTAGGAGTAATGGAACAATATTTTCCTTATTAATAAATAATTTATTTATTATTATTGTTTGTATTTTTATAAAGTTATAATTAAATAATATAATAACTATTTAGTTGCTATATTATTTAACATAATTTATTTATTTAACCTCAAAAATAGTAGTATTAAAAAATGATTTTATTAATTTTATTATCTTAATTAAATTAATGAAATTAGATTTTAAAGAAATAATAAATATTAAAAATTTAAAAGATTTAAAAAAACATAAATTAGATAAACCAATTCATTTAGAAAATTATTTATTTCATTACTTGATTATATTTGATAAATTAGATATATTAAAATTATATGATTTTCCAATTTGGAAAGAAAATGAAGAAGGTTTAAATGGTTTTATGTTAGCAGCAAAAGAGGGTAATATTAATATATTAAAATATTTAATAACAAAGTATCCTGATTATATTTATAATACTAACGATAATGATGATTTATTTATAAATTTAATGGAAATAAAAACAATATGTGAAATAATAAATTTAAAATTAAATTGGAAATATTTATTAGAATACAGATTAGCACCAGATAGTAATGATACAATTTTTGATACTATATTATCAAATGGTACTTTTAAACAAATAAATGAAGTATTAAATGTTTATAAAACTCAAAAACCATTAAATTATTTATTAATAAATGAAAATTTATCAGATAAAGAAATTATAAGTATATTAAAATTGTTTAAACCAGAACAATATAATTTAAGAAATGAAAATGATACTAATTTAATTTTTACAGAAAGAGTAGAAGTAGTTAAATTTTTAATAAATAATAATTTTGAAATAGATATTGATTATTATACAATAATAACAACATTAAATCCTTTAAGAAATGCATTTATAATAAAAAATTTAGAATTATGTCAACTACTATGGGATAAAATAAAAGATAAATTTAATTTTGAAGCCACAAATAAATATTTAGAAAATATAGCACATTCATTATTAAAATTAAATTCAGATGATAAATTAGTTTTAGAGATTTTGTCAAAATGTCCAGATTCAGTATGGAATCAACCAAATATATATAAAATAACACCATTTCAACAATTAATAAAATTAGATTACAATAAATTTAATTCACTAGTAAAAGATAGAACAGTAGATTTACAATTTATTAATTTTACAAATGTTAATAAAAATTGGGAAACATTATTAAAAAAATTACCAAAATATGATACAACATGTAAATTAAAAATTAATTGTGTAGAAATAGAAGAATATAAATATACACATGGAAATCAATTTCAAGCAAAATTTAAAGATGTTTCAATGATAATAATTTATCTTAAAGAGAAATATAAAAATTTATATATGCCTAATTTAGATAATTATTCATTAAATAATTTAAATTATGATGATAATTTAGGATTAATGTGGCCAGATTCATTAATAGAATTAAATCCAATATTTCCATGGATAATTTGTTATGAAGATGAAAATAATTATTGGTATCATAATAATTTAAATAATTTAATAAATGCACAAAGAAGAGAGAAAAAATATGATTTTAGTTTTTGTTATTTATCAATAGTTATTAAAGGTGGTGGATTACATGCAAATATTTTAATTTGGGATTTTAATAATTTAACAATAGAAAGATTTGATCCATATGGTAATGTAGTTAATTTTGATACAAAAATAGATAATATTTTAGAAGAAGAATTAACATGGAATACAGGTTTTACATATTTAAAACCTTCTGATTTTATGCCAATTGCTGGGTTTCAAACAATAGCAGATGAACTAAATCCATTATATCAAAAATCAGGTGATTATGGAGGATATTGTTTAGCATGGTGTACATGGTATTTAGAACATAGAATAAAAAATAAAAATGTATCACCTAAAAATTTAGTTGATAAACTTTTAAAAAAATTATCTTATGATAAAGATAGTTTTATGGATTATATAAGAAATTATGCAAATAAATTAAATACATTTCGTGTTAATAATTATAAAAAATTAGGTATTGATATTAAAACTACTTCAAATACAAATATTGATAATAAAACAAATCGAATATTAAATAGTTATATAGTTAAATATTTTAAATCATATTAAAAAAATTATAAAAAAAGTTCATCTTGATTAGATAATTTTAAAGATCCTTCCATTAGATAATTTTAAAGATCTTCCCAGATATCTTCAAGAGTTAAATCTTGTTTTCCTTCTTCTTCTGGAATACTTTCAAAAACTAAATCAGATGCTTCAATTGAAGTATCATTTTTGGGTTTACCAATTAAACCCATTGAATACAATTTATCAATATCATTTTTAGTATATTTATGATTAATGAAAAATTGATTCTTAGAAATACCAGGTTGAACCTTAACATAATCATCCATATTAATGAATTCTTTAGCTGGTCCTTTCATAAAGGTTCTAGTAATATTTGCGCGAATTTCACGCCCTTCGTTATCAACAACGTTAAATTGTCCAGAACCAATAATTTTAATAATCTTACCATAAAACTCTCCTTCACTATCTTTAGCCAAGATTAATTCATCATGACTATTATTCTCACCCTTTTTATGACGCTTTTGATGCGTATGACCCTTTCCTTTAGTTTGTGACATATTATCAGTAGGTTATTTGATTAATATATATATTATTCAATTTTTTAGTTATGTATGTTATTTTTAATACAATATAATATAAATATTCTTAAATATTTAAATTTCAATTTTTTTTATTAATAATTTAAATATTTTATATATTATTTTAATATGTCATATTTTTTATCAGAACAATATCAAAAACCTAGATTAGTTGAAAATAGAACTATTAAAACTATTATTGAAAGTCAACCAATATATCAACCAATTATACATGATACTTTTTTTGAAGATATATTAAAAGAAATAATAGAAACAATTAAAAATAATTATAAAATTATATTTTTTATTTTAATTGTTTGTATTGGTTTATATTGGAGATATCATGAAATTCAACAAATAAAAAATAATAAATTAGATTATGAAACTGATTCTGATTTGGATTCAGACGAAGAATAATTAAATAATTAAATAATTAAAAAGATTTAAAGAAAATATTATTAATATTAATAATGTCACTTGTATATCCCACTAATTTATATAATGAGTATAGTAGTTTTTATAATAATTTAATTCATTTATTTCCAAATAATGAATTATTAGAAAGTATTAAAAATGAAGAACAATCCCAATATATTGTAAGAATCAATAATTTAATCAAAAGTTTAAAAAATCAAGTAAATTTTAATAATTTTGCAAAATCAAAGATTAAAGTTTTTTCACATAAAGAATCAGATACAACTAGTATATCAGAAAGTTTATTTGGTAAAAATTTAACTTTAAAAAAAGTTTTTAATAATCAAAATGATACAATTAAAGAACTATTATGGAATCAATTACATAGAATGGTTTTATATGAATTACAAGAACAAAATAAAACATTAAAAGATAAAAACATTGATGAAAGAATTGAAAAATTAAAACCAATACAAAAAAAACCAAATTTATCAGATCCTAGAAAGGCATTTAAAACTTTATTAAAAACAGATAATTTAAATGATTCAACCAATAGTTTAATTAATGATATTTTTTCATCATTTGAAGATTCAATGAGTGGGAAAAATCCATTAGATAATTTATTAAATATTTCTGCAATAATTGGAGAAAAATATAAAGATAAAATAGATAATGGAGAAATTGATTTAAATGGTTTATTAGGTGGATTACAAAACAATTTACCTGGTATGGATGGTATGAAAAAAATGATGGAACCATTAATGAGTATGGTTCAAACTCAAGCAGAAGAACCTAAAGAAACTGTAGTAATTGATGAAAATTTTTCAACTGCAAATATTGATATTGGTAAACAAGAAGAAAATGTTCAACCTATGTTTGGTAATATGTTAAAATCATTAGATTCAACCGGAATATTAAATATGTTAAAAAATAATGGTTTAGAACAAAAGGGTGAAGGTACTGAAGGTTTAGGAAAATTATTTAATACACTTTCTAAATTACAATTAGATGATCCAAATTTAGAAACTACATTAAAAAATGATTTAGGTTTAGATATGAGTCAAATTTCTGAACAAATGAATAAAATGTTACAACAAAGTCAAGAAAACCAATAAATTAAAACAATTCTATTAATTAAATAATTAAAACAATTCTATTAATTAAATAATTAAAACAATTCCAATGATGTCATTCGTGCTGAATTAAAATTATAATATTTATTATTTAGTTTTGGTTCTGTTTGATTTATTTTATTTATTAATTTGTCAAAGTTTTTATTTTTAATAAATATATCCAACCAAAATTCTTCAAAATCAGTTTTACTTAATTTATTAATATAATTAAATAAAAGTGCTTTTAAAACAAAATATGCATATACTGGACTAATTAATTTAGTACCATTATTAATACTATTATTAATCATTTTTGCTTGATTAAATATAAAGGTTAGTTCTAAATTAAATAAACTAACAAGACTTTTTTTTGTGCATAATGATATATATATAATATTATAAAACACACCTTTAAAATCTGTAACTGCTTCATATAATGAATCTTCATGTTTATGTTCATGAGTATAATTTTCATCTCGATGGTCAATATCGAAAAAATGTATTAATTCATGAAATGTTACTTTTTCAAATTCTTCTTCACGCCAAATAAAAATATAATTATTTATTATATCAGTATATCCACTATTAACATGTTTTGGTCCAATTTCACTTCCATTATCTAATTTTTTTTTTAAATCAGATAAAACTAAATATAATTCTATACCTAATTTTTTTTTTGATTTTAATTGTATTCTATTTATAACTTTAATTAATATATTTAATCTACTTTTAATATTTTCTAATTTAGATGGTTTACATTTAATATAAATTTTATTACTTAAATTATTATTTATCCATTCTATTAGATATGAACCATTTAATTCTTCTAATTTATTAATAACTTTATCATAAACCCAATAAGTAGATGCATATTTAATTAATTTATTTTCAGAAATATTAATATTAGATATTTTAAATGATGTATCATTTAATTTTAATATTTCTTCTCTTTCTTCTCTGGCTTTATTAATAATAAATGAATCTTCATTAACATATTCTTTTTTTAATTCATTTATTTTATTAAAATGTTTTATAGTAAAATCACTCCATTCAATTGACATTATAATATTATAATTAAGAAAAAATAATATTATATAATTAAGAAAAATAATTTTTTAAAATTGCTTCTTTTTCATCAGTAGATTCATAATTTAATTCTAATTTAATAGTTAGTATATAATTTTTTATTTTACATTGATTAACATCAATTAAAAATCCATCTCGACTTGGTATCCAATTTGATATATCTAAATTTGTAGTTCCTGTTGATAGTTTTATATTAATACCATAAACCATTTCATATAATGTCATTGGTTGTTGTATTAAAATTAAATTTTCAAACCATATAAAATTATTTGGTAAATTTAATTTAATTATTAAATTACCCCAATCACCATTATCCATATCACCACATGATGGAAATACAATATATGGTTTTTCAACATCAAATAAAAATGTATTAGTAATTTGTTCGTCTTCTAAATTTCTTTTAATTTTTATTTTTCTTCTAGATGAATCAATTAATTCATTTAGTGAAATATCTAAATTTATTTTAATATCATTTTTTGATATTTTTTGATAATGTATTGGTAAATCATAATATGATTCATATAAATCAAATACTTCATTATCAGTTTCTGTTACTATGTTTGTTTGGTCTATTTTTTTTTTTGGAAATTTACCAGATTTAAAAAAATTTAGTATTTCTTTTAAATTTAAAGCATTAAATAAATCATAAAAATTTTTTTCTAAATATTCCCAATCTGACTTATCAAATTTAATACCTAATGATTTTAACTCTTCTAATGCTAAATTATTATTAAATATTTTTCTTAACAAATCCACAAATTTATTTTGTTCATTATTTGATAATTTACAATATTCTTTTCTACTTTTTTCATCTATTAATATTTGATATGCTGATGTTATATTTTGAAATTTTTCTGTTGCATCTGCTTGTGAATTTTTATCAGGATGATATAATAAAGCTAATCTGTGATATGCTTTTTTTATTTCTGCTTCGGTTGCAGTAGGTTTTATTTCTAATAAATCATATAAACTCATAATTTAATATAATAATAATCTCTTAAATAAAAATATATATTTTTTAAGTATATTTTTATTTAATAAAAAAATTTATTTTTTAAGTATATTTTTATTTAATAAAAAAATTTATAAGGAACGTTTTAAAAAAGGAGGTAATCTTGGATTAAATCTTCTCATATTAGTTTGTATTACTTCTTTTTGTTTTACTTGATTTAATATATCTGGATTTTTTTCTAATACACGTTGTGATACAAATTTTTTAGGTGCAGAATCTTCTATTTTTTTATTAAATTCTTCTAATGATATACCCTTTTTCTTTTGATTTTTTTCTTTCTTTTTATCTTCTTTTTTATTTGTTGGTTTTTGTACAAAAGAACAATTTGATTCTTTTCTAATTGAAAGCAGTCTATCTTCTTCTATTGATAAAGCTTCTTGTCTTTTATATTCTTCTTCTGCTAATTGTAATTCTAATAATTCTTCATCTGTTAACTTTGATTCTAAATCTTGCATTTCTAAATCATCATTAGTATAAATAATTTCTTCGTCATCTGATAAATATGCACTCATAATAATTTATAGTTATTATTGTTTTAAATATATTTAATTATTAAAAATATATAAAAAAAAATATAAAATTAATATCTAATATTATAATATATAATGTCAAGTGTAACATATCGTTATGAACAATCACATGGATTTAAAAAAAAAGGTGTAAAACATACTATTAAAGAACAAGTTATTGATGGTCCTGAAGGAGTTTCTGTTATGTATTTAAAAAAAGTTGGTGATACTGAATTTTATAAAATGTACGCTAAAGAAACTGGAAAAGATAAATTTAATCTTAAAGAAACTAAAGATGGTAAAGATGCTGAATCAGAAATTTCTGAAAAAGAATTAATCAAAATGTTAAAATCATTTAAACTTGATTCTATTGTTGAATATATTACTAAAGAAAGAGGAACTTATAAAGGTGGTGCTGTAGATTCTAAAAAAGCTTCTAAAAAATCATCCAAAAAAAAATCATCTAAAAAATCATCTAAACGTTTAGAAGAAATTTATGACCAAATAAATGTTGAACTTGCTAATGAATTAAATGGCGGTGCTAAAAAGAAAAGATCTGCTAAAAAATCATCTAAAAAATCATCCAAAAAATCATCTAAAAAATCATCCAAAAAATCATCTAAAAAATCATCTAAAAAATAAAATAAATTAAATTAGTTGTGATTTTATTAAAATCATATTAGCATCATCTAATATAAAAACATATCCAGTTTTAATATTAATTTGATAATTAGGAAATATCATTTTTAAATTATAATTAATAAAGTATAATAAGTTTTCATTTTTAATTTGTGGAGGAAATAATTCTAATAACAAATTTTTATAATATGTATTATAATCTCGTGATTTTGAATTTAAAAATCTTGTTACAGATGATGATTGAATAGAAACCATATTTCTAACATGTTCACAAACTATTTTATCATCTTCACCAGTTGAATAAAATACTTTTTTTATTCCAATATCTTTCATCATTTTTAAACAATTATGACATGGTCTAGCATTACCAATATCTCCCATTTTTGTAACACGCATAACTAACAAGTCAAGTTTCTTCACATTGTGGATAGTAGCCTTTAAGGCACCACTTGTTTCGGTGCCTATCGAACGACAAGTTCCTTCCAAAATATGTTGAAATAGCATTAGCTTCAGCATGCAAACTTCCACTACAATCATTATTACTCAAAGTATTACAACATACTTTTCCAGCTAATTTTTTATTAATCATTACACTTGCAGCTAATTGATGTGAAATAGGACTTTTTTGTGCTTCCATACAAAACCGAGAACCAAATCTTTCAAATAAATTATTATTTATATTTCTCCTCACGTTATCACTAATGTTCTTAATCGTCGACATACTATTATATTGTTAATATTGTTAAATCTTTAATTATCAATTTTTATATTTTTAATATTTATATAATTATATAACTATTAAAATATTTTTTTCAATTTTTTTTATAAATTATTGATTGTTTATAATAAATAATTGATTGTTTATAATAAATAATTTTATAATAAATTTATTATATTAATAAATAAAATATTTAAAGTGCTACTTCGTTTGTTTTTGCACTATCATAAATTCCTTTTAGGAAAGTTTGGAATTCTTTAAATCCAATTACATGACCTTCTTCATATCCAAAGATTTTTGCAGTCTTTTTATCAAGAATAGTATCTTGACCTTTCTTTAATCCAAGCTCTTTAAATTTATTTGATAAAAGTCCCATTACTTTAGGTCTTTCTAATTCAGTACCTTCTTTTAATCCAATAAAACTAACTAATACTGGAGGAACAGGATGAGGTTTTAGAATACCACTTCGTGAAGAATTAGTTCTCTTCTTTTTCTCTTTACGAGCTTTATTTACGGCTTCTTCATGAGCTTTAGGTAATAAAGCTACTTGTTTATTAACTAGTCTATCATTAGTTGCTTTAAGAATTTCCAATGCTCTAACTTTTTTATTTAAATCAGTTAAATCTAATAAAATTTTCTTTTCTTCCAAGTGAAGACGTTCAAGTTCATCAACAACTTGTTTGAAAGTTGGTTTTTCTTTCTTGGGAGGTTTCTCTTTAACAACTTCTTTTTTATCAGAAGTTGATTTTTTAGATGATTCAGTTACTGCAACTGATTCTTCATCAGAATCATCTGAATCCGAATCATCAGAATCGTCAGAATCTGAATCAGAATCGGAATCATCAGAATCTAAATCAGAATCATCTGAATCTAAATCAGAGTCATCAGTAATTTCAATAATAGAATTATCATCATCATCGTCAGATTCAACAGTTTCTACTTTAACAGCAGGTTTCTCTTTTTTAGTGGCTTTTGCTTCTTTAACAGGTTCTTTGGTTTCTTTTACTGGTTTTTTAACAGGTTCTTGTTTTTTAACAGGTTCACTAACAACTTTTTGTACATTATCACTACTTTTAGCTTTAGAAGGCATAATATTATATAGTTTTAAATCAAATATTTTATTTGTCAATTTTTTTTAAAATGTAACAAGTATCTGATTTTTACTTTTTATAACTGGTTTTACAAAGTTATTTACAATAGTATGTGATGATATTTTAATATCACATTTTTTATATGTTTTAGCTTGTTTTTTTACTTTATTATCATTTGTTGTAGTATTAATTGTAGTTTTATTTTTATTCATATCATTCTCAATTAATGATTTGTTTTTAACAATAAAATCTAGTATATTTTTAGAAATAAACCAATTAAAAAAATTTAATTGACCAATTGTTGTAATAATAACAGTATCTTGAATAAAATATGGTATTCTTATACCTCTTGCAAAAGGATCAAAATGTTTTTTTTGATATCTTTTTAATTGCTGTCTATATGATTGAAATACATAAAATAATGAATTATCTTGTGCATCTGGATTTTTATAACAAACTTTATTTTTTTTAGAATATTTTGTTATAAAATGATCAATTAATCTTATGGAAATTAAAGATTTAGAATTTATAATATCTAAAAATTCATTAATATTTACTAAATTTTCATAAAAGCTTTCAATATTATTTAAAATCATATTTTCATGTGAACTAATCTGTATTAGTTTATTTATTTTTGTATTTAAATTTTTTGAACTTAAATTTGTCATTAAACAAAATATATATATATTTATTATAAATAAAATCTCTTTAAGTATTTAATATTAATCTAGTAAAACTTTTTTCATTTAATTCCGATGATGTTGAACTGCAGTTATTTGGTTCATTATTTGTAATTTCCGAAATATTTTTCATAAATATATTTGAATGTTCTGAATTATTATTATGTATAAAATTTAAAATAGGCTGGTCTGAATCACTATCTGAACTAGAAATGTTATTTAAATTATTAATACTATTTAAACTATTTAAACTATTTAAACTATTAATGCTATTTATACTTTTAATGTTATTATTAGTATTATTATTAGTATTATTATTAGATTCAGAATCATCATCATCATTTGAATCATAATGAGGAGCAACTTCTGTTTCATTTAATATTTTGTAATTATATTCAGTTTCTGCTTCAGGTAAAAATGATAAAATAACTGGTCTAAGAATTGGTCCAAAATTATTTCCATTAATCCAAATTGCATATAACTCTAAAATACATTTTATTTCTCCACTAGTTGGAATATCATCAATATCTATTTTTATATCATCATCCATAAATAAATTTGTTTTAAATTCTTTTTCATTTAAAATTTTAAATTTAATACTTTCACTATCTTCAAAATTTCTAATTATATGATTATAATTTACATTTGTTTTATCTTCAATATGGTCAAACCAAATAGAAGCATTTAATTTTGCATCTTTAATTATTTTTTTATCTAAATCATTTAAAAAATTAATTAATTTATCTTTTTTTTTATTATCCTTGCATTCTAAAACAATTTCAATATCTTTTGATTCAATTGATGAATTATTTATTAATGTTGGTAATTGAAATACTAAATTTTTATATTTTTTATTTTCTTTATATTTAATAAAAACAATTTTACGATTGGTTGATTCTTTAATGTTTTTATATATAATATTATCTAGTTGTATTTCAGATACTTTAAAAGGACTTTGAACACTCATTATTAATATAATAATATAAATCCTTAAATAATTTTATGTTAAATAATAAAATAATAAAATATATTAAATTATTAAATATATTAAATTAATTTTAAAATAAAATAATTATTAATTATTATTTATCTATATCTATTTACTTTTAGATTTAGAACCACCTTTTTTAGGTGCAGGTTTTTTAGCTACTGGTTCTTCATCAGAATCAGAATCTACAACAACTGTTTTCTTTTGAACTACAACAGGTTCATCTTCATCTGAATCAGAATCTACTTGTACAGTTTTCTTTTGAACTACAACAGGTTCATCATCAGATTCATCTGAATCATCATCTTTAGTTGCAACTACTTCAGGTTGTGCTTTTTTAGTAGTAGATGTGAAAACAGTTTTAATTTCATCATTATCATCATCAGAATCAACAAATGCACTAGATTCTTGAATATCTTTTGATGAAACAAAATTACCCATACGAGGAGCAGGTTCAACTTCTACTTTAATAAGTTTAAAAGTTAATCCATATTGAGGGTCTTTTTTCTTATCATTATGTGCCCATAATTTAACACATCTTGCAATAGGTCTAACAGTAGACATATATCTAAGTGCATTAGCTGCTTCATCAATAGTTGATACATCAAGTTTCTTTCTATCACGTTTATTAGTGGTTTCATTTAAAATTGATTCAAAAATAGTTGTTTTTACTTTTTTATCAGGCCATGATAAGTCAAATTTTAATTTGAGATAAGGAGGTCTGGGTGCTTTAGGTTTAGTATTTTTAGAATCTTCTTCATCAGAATCATCATCTTGTACTTGACCTTCTCTGTAAATTGGAGAATAAGTATATTTTTTTGCTTTCTTTCCAAATAATTTTTCTTTATATTCATCAGAACTAAATTTAGCATCAACTGCTTTAATTTTATTTACAAAATCAACAATTTCAGGAACAGATAAATCTAATGGAACTCTTAAATGAGATCTATCGTCATCAGTTTTATAATATTCTCCTAATCTAGGAATTCCATATGTAAATAATTTTACCCATGGTAATTGTAAATATAAACTTCCACCATTATAGCTAGGATAACTAACTAATTGGCCCATACTTCTATCATTTTCTTCGGGTTTAGGTGCTTCAAATTTAGTAACTTCAAATTTAGTATAATCGACTGTAGTATCAGATGACATAAATAATATAAAAATTCTTTTCAATATAATTAATATTCAACTTTTTTATATTCAATTTTTTATATGTAATATCATCATATATGGTTAATTATGGTTAATTATGGTTAATTATGGTTAATTATGGCTAATTATGGCTAATTATGGCTAATAATGACTAATTATGGCTAATAATGACTAATTATGGATAATAATAACTAAATATAACTAAATATGGTTAATTATGACTAAAATAAAAATTATATATTATGAACAAACTCAGGTTCTTGATTATACTCTAAAAACATACATTTTGGTTTAATTATTGGTATACTATGATTCATTTTAATAATCATTAATACTGTATTAATATCAATAGATTTTACTTCTTTACTAATACCTAAAATAGTTTTAAGACTATTAGGTAATACAACATATTTTTTACTATTATTTCCAAAGTTTGATAAAAAATGTTCTTTAATAAACTTTGGTGTATATACTTGATTTAATAAATTTAAATTAGATAATAATACACTACTTAATTGAAAATCTGATTCCATAATTATATATAGTAATATATTAAAATATATAACTTTCAATTTTATTTAAAGAATATGTTTTATTATATTATAATGGAATTAGGATTTAACGATTTAAATTTAAATGAAAACTTATTAAAGGGAGTTTATTTATATGGTTTTACAAAACCATCAAAAATACAAATAACAGGTATACAAAATATAAACAGTGGTAAAGACTGCTTGCTTCAATCACAAGCAGGTACTGGTAAAACTGCAACATATCTATTAGGTGTACTAAATAGATTAGATTTGAATGAAACTAAAACACAAGTAATTATATTAACACCAACACATGAATTAGCCGAACAAGTATATGATGTAGCATCATCATTAGGAAAGTTTTTAAATATTAAAATTTGTAAATGTATTGGGGGTACAGATTTAAATATAACTAGAGAACAACTAAAAAATAGTCAAATTGTTATTGGAACTATTGGAAGAATTAATCATATGATTAAAGAAAAAAGATTAAGTTTACATTCAATTAAAACTATTATTTTAGATGAAGCAGATGAATTATTAGCTGATGGTTATAATGAAAAATTACAAAATTTATTTGATAAATGTTCTGATGGTATTCAATGTTGTATGATTTCAGCAACATTTACACCAGTTATTTTTTATGTAGCTAAAAAAATAATGCACGAACCAGTTAAAATTTTATTAAAAAATTCTGAAGTAGCAGTAGAATTAATTAGTCAATTTTATGTAAATGTAGAAACTGAAGATTTAAAGTTTGATACATTATTGGATTTATATAGTTTAATTTCAACATCTCAAGCAATTATATTTTGTAATACAGTTGAAAAAGTTGATTGGTTAAAACAAAAATTAGTTGAAAATAATTTTGAAATCACTTGTATTCATGGTAAACTCACACAAAAAGAAAGAGAAGATGTTATTAAAGATTTTAGAGATGGTAAAACTAGAATTTTATTAACTACTGATTTATTATCAAGAGGTATTGATATTCCATTAGTTAATTTAGTAATTAATTATGATTTACCAATTAATAAAGAAACATATATTCATAGAATTGGTAGATGTGGTCGTTTTGATAAAAAAGGTGTTTCTATTACTATGGTTAAAATGGAAGAACCAGCTGATATGAAAATGTTTAATAGATTTAAACACTTTTACAAGTTAAATATAAAAGAATTACCAGATAATATTCAAAAATATTTGTAAAAATATTCAAAATTTATTATAATTTATTATAATTAAAATATTTTAATTATAATATATAATATGGATAAATTATCTCAAATTGTTTTGGGATATGTTGTTGCAGATTTAAGTACTGCATCTTTTCATTGGTTTGAAGATACATATTTTGATTATAATTCTAAAATTCCAATTGTTAGTAGTCTAGCAAAAGACAATGAATTACATCACTATTTCCCAAGAGCAATTGTTGGATATTCATATTATGAAAATATGAGAGAAACTTTAATAATTATAACTATACTATATTTATTAATTTATTTTTTTAATAATAAAACATTTTCAAATTATCCATATTTTTATATTACATTTTTTATATTTTCAGTAATGTCTAATATTATTCATAAATGGGCTCATATGAGAGAATGTGAATTACCTAAAATTATATTATTATTACAAAATATTGGATTTCTTGGTAATCATCCACTTCATAGATTACATCATGCGAATGATAGTAGTAACAGTTATTGTGTTATTTCTTCATATTTAAATCCTATTTTAGATAAAATTAAATTTTGGAGAATCCTTGAATATATTATATATATATTAACTGGTATAAAACCAAAAAGAAAGGGTTCATTTGATGAATATAAAGAAATTCATACTTATTTGCATGAAAATGTAAAATTAGCATGTCCTGATGTTCCAACAAAAAATGAAATTAATATGCTTATTAATATTTTAGATAAATATATGGAAAATAAATCATAAATTTTTTTTAAATTTTTGTGTTATTTCTAATAATTCTTTTTGTTCTTTTTCACTTTTATTATCCCAATGTTTTACTTGCATTGCAGTTGCATAATTTTTACTTAACATTTTTTTATGTTTATTAATAAATGAATAATATATTGCATCCCATATTTTACACCATTCTCCTCTTTTAAAATTAGACATTTTTAATATATAATTAGAACTATTAAAATATGGTCTGGTCATCATAATATCAGAACCATACTGACTCATACAAAATATATTTGGAACCATAACCCAATCATATGCATCTATTGTCCATTCCATAAATATGCGATAAACTTCTTTTGGATCTATTTGTAATAATAACATAATACTACCTAAATACATTAATCTTTCAATATGGTGTACATATGCATAATTTATTATTTTATTAATTAATGAATCAATAGGTTCAATACCAATTGAATCCCACCATTTTTCATTTAATTTATTTTTATGTTTTAATATATTAGACTTTCTCATGTTTTCTCCATGTTCAATATACATTGATAAAACATAAGTTCTCCACCCAATTATTTGTCTTATAAATCCTTCATATGATTGTAGTTTAATTGTTTTTTTATTTTTTTCATAATATTTGTCCACATGTTCTAAAAGTTCTTTATCTGTTATTAATCCAATATTTAACATTGGTGTCAAAACAGAATGAAATAATGATAAACTTTGCTTATCATTATCTACGGCATCTTCATACGGTCCAAAGTTATTTAACTTTACTTCTAAAAAGTTATTTAACCATTTAATTGTTGAATCATAATCAATTGGATAAATAAAATTATCTAATGAACCATAATTATTTGGAAAATTATTATTAATATAGTCAATTGCCTCATTTATATATTTATCTTTTTTAATAGTTATTAATTCAGGTATTTTCATATTTTTTGGAAAAGCTTGTCTATTATCTTTATCAAAAGACCATTGATTACCAATTGGTTTATCATCAGAATCAACTAAAATTTTTAATTTAATTCTCATATATTTATAAAATAAATCATTACGATATCCTATTTTAGTTTTACATTGTGATAATATATCTGGTATTTCTTTTCTTGAAATTAAAAACTGAATCCAATCTAATATATTAGTTTGTATTAAAGTTTTTATTTTTTTTATTAATTTATTATCATATGGATCTATAAATGTAGCATTTTTTATTTTTTTATAAAATGATTGTGTAACATCTGTATATTCAATATAATTTACTTTTACATTTAATGACTTTAAATAGTCGTAATACTTTTTCATAGATGCTCTATGATATGCTAATTTTAACTTGTGAAATTTAAAATCAGTAAAATATCTAGGTTCTTCTATTAAATAAATATGTGTATATGATGATTTTATATTTTTAACAAGTTCATCATTATAATATAATTGTGTTGGAAAAATTAAATAATTCATTATATTATATTATATTATATTATATTTAAAAATAAAATAATTATTTAATTATAGAGTTACTATAATAATTTACTTAGACTTTCTAGTATCATTCCAAACTTTCTTGGCGGTTTTTACTTTTTGTTCTTTAATATTTGATACTTTATTCTCAGTGGATTTAACATATTTAATTACACTTCCAGATGAAACTTTATTAATATTAAATTCCTGAATATCATCTTGAATGTAAATATCATCCTTATTAATTTTAAGAACCTTAATAATAGTTTCAACTAAATTACTTGGAATTTCTTTATCAAAATTTAAAGGTACAATTGCAAATATTAATTTATTTCTTGCAATAGTATCAATCTTATCTTGTAACTTGTAAGTAATTTGATGTTTCTTAATTAATGCCAATTCTTCATTAGATAACTTTGAATCATCATTAATTATTTCACCAAATGTAGATTTTTTAAATCCAGTACTACGATAAGTTCTTTTTAATTCTGCAAATTTATCTTCAGGAATTGGTCCTACATAAATTGGAGAAATAGTATCATCATTACGACTTCTAACAATACTAATAGTTTCATAGAAAACAACTGGTCTTTTAAAACCAAAATCAAAAGTTTTCTTAACTAGTGTATCTTCTAAATCATTTGAATTAGAGTTTATATTATTAGAATCAAATTCAAAGTCCAATTCTAAATCAGAATCTGATTCGGAATCAGAACTAGAATCAGAACTTGAGTCAGAACTAGAATCAGAACTAGAATCAGAACTGGAATCAGAACTTGAATCAGAATCTGAATCAGAATCTGAATCTGAATTTTGTTCTTGTTCTGAATTATTTTCAATAAATTCTAAAATATCAAGTAATAATTTACATAAATTATATTTAGATGATAATCTAGATAGTTCAGATTTCATTAATTCAATATTAGGAGAAACTTGACATGATTCATTAATAACTTGATAAAAATCATTAACTAAAGTTATGTCAACTAGTTTAAATCCAGTAATAGGTACTAAATTTAAAATCTTGTTATCCTTCCATTTTTTCAATTCAATTCTTACTTTTTTAACATCTGATAAAGATGATTCTAATAAAGAATTTGAAGTATTAATATTATTATTCTTGATAACTTTAAAGTTATTAGCAATACATTCTTGTAATGTCATACTAGTATCATTTAAATTTAAATATCTACGAATAGTTTTTAATGAAACATTCATATTTTTAGACTTTAATTTATATTCATTTGGATAAGTTGATTGTATCCATTGTTCGAATGTGCAACCAATATTTAACTTGTTAAATTCATCAAATAATTCTGGTTTTTCTTCAAGAAACTTTTGAATTACAATATTATTTATATTACCAAAAACACGTTCATCTTTGCTTTTAGGCATATTTAAATAATATGCATATTCATCTTTGTACAAATTTGAAATTTCGTGAGCTGTTCTAGCTTTATTAAAATCAAATTGCATAGACCATTCTGAGTAAACAATATGTTCACCATGTTCATCATCACCAAATGATTCATTATTAAATATATTATCATATGATTGTCTAGATTTATAAAATTCATTTACAAATTTAAACCAGTTCAAATGTTTATTTCTTGGATGTCTAAAAGCATACAATAATGGAATAACAACTTTGTTAAAATCAGAAAATGTATATTCAAGACAAACACGAACAGGAATTGTACTTTCAATAGTAAAATTTAAATATTCATTCCATTTTTCCAAGGTCCAGTTATGAACTTTATCAAAGTCAATATCAGACACCTCTTTATTGGGTCTATGAATAAACATAGAATCCTGCCAGACTTTGGGATAATTATTTTTATCAATAGGACTAATCCAATTTTTACATTGAATAGTTTGTCTAGTTTTATAATTAAAGTCGTTACGAATAACTCCTTCTTCTTTTATCATACCATGAACTAAGTTATCATAACTATTTGCATCTTGAATTAATTTTAGATTCTGAATATATTGTTCATCCTGTTCTTTTTTAATTTCACTTGAAGACTTTACTACAGGTAAATCAGTATATGATTTAATGGATGTTGCAGAAGCAATATAAGGAGATTTATAATCTAATTCTTCAAAATTAGATATATCAAAAACAGAATTAGTTTCTTTTGTTTTCTCAACATAGTTATCTAAAATCAAATGCATTTTACGCTGTGACACAGGTTTAGCTTCAGCACTTGCACTTGCTTTTTTTGATACACTAATAAAATCATCATTTACAGTAGATTCATCTTCTGATTCATTATTATCAAAACATTTACAGTTACCATCAAGTTCATCAATACAAATTAAATCTGATAAGTCATGAACTCCTTTAGGACAACTGTAAGGTCCACCGTTACAACGATTAGATCTTCCATTTTTATCTTCAGTAATTCCTTCATTAAAAAATTTAACTTTATTACATACTTTACTACATCTTTGTAGCTCGTACATTAATTTGTATTGAATATTTGGTACACCTAAATATATTCTCTGATAATCATCTTCACGACTATGATACTCAATCTTATTAAATAATGTAATTAAATTTTTAAATGATAAATTACCATTTGGAATAATATCCGTGATAGTATCATCTAAACTTTTAATTAGATTATAATTTTTTTGATAAATATTATTAAAAGTAGTTTTTAATACATTCAAATTTAAATTTTGTCTATTTAATGCATCACTAAATAGCATATTTGCATCTGGTCTTTGTAATTGATTTAAACGATGATTTTTTCTGCATAATTTTTCAGGTCTATTAATATCAGGACATTTATCACAAAATGAGTGAATTGTATGATTAATGTAATTTTCCTTACGATGAGGAGTATTACATCTAATATTAGTACAATTACAAAATCTTGGTAACTGAATTTCTTCAGTACCTTCATCATCAATAACTTCAAAGTATTGTTTTTTTGATTTTTTCTCTTTTTTTTCTTTTCTTTCTTTCTTCTCAACATGAGAAAAATCAAATTTAGCTTCTTTAGTTAAAAATTGACTATCATATTCACGTTGAAATTGTTCTTGTTCCTGTTCAAATAAGGCCATTTCTCTTTCAAATTCAGCTCTTTGAGCTGCTTCTACCTCTTCTCTAGCTTTAGCCTCTTTGGCAAGCTGTTTCATTTGTTTATTAGACATCTTAAACATTCTAATAGTCGAGTCTTGGGTTTGGTTAGGTTTAGGTTTAGTTATTATGTTAAACGATTGTATATATTTTATAATATTGTTATTTATTGTGTCTTAATATTATTTTTTTCAATTTTTTTATGATTATAATACATCGTAATAATATAAGGTTTTATATGATAATATAAGGTTTTATATGATAATATAAGGTTTTATATGATAATATAAGGTTTTATATGATAATTTAGGTTTTATATAATAATATTAGGTTTTATATGATAATATTAGGTTTTATATTACAAGTTATTTAAATCTATAGAGTTAAATAAGTAATAATATTGAGGTTGCTAAAAATGGATTTATATTCAAAGCAATAATAAATTTAAATATTAAAAAATCAGTAGGCGATTGTAAATAATTAAATATAGGGAAATTAGTACTTACAATATTTAATGAACCATTATATAGTAAATTATAGAAAACGTCTTTTGACCCATTCTTTGAAATAGTACCATACTTTTTTAGAAGTTTTTACTTTTTTAATTTTCCCATTGTTGAATAAGAATTGAATTTGGGTTTTAATAGATTCTTTTTCAGCATCAGAAAGATCAGCAAATACTTTAGATAATATGATAACAACTAATTCTTTTTTATCAAGTTTCATTTTATCATTATCTCCAACGGTATTTTCAACTAAATTACAAACTAATAAAGTAAGTTCGGGATCTAATCTTAATTTAGAAATGTCATGAATGGTGTTAAGTTTTTCGTGTAAGGATGCGACAGTATTATTAAATACGAAATGTTTTTCTAAGTTGTTTTTGAGACAAACATCAGGGATTATTTCCATAAATGTATATATTATATACTAGATAAAAATATATTTATACTAAAAAATTTTAATTAGAAATTTTTTTTTAGTAAAAACGAATGTTTTTTTTATAAATGACGTTTATGATGTAATAATAGCAATTTATTTGTTTTATGATTATCATGATGATTTTTATGATGATTATCTGAATTTTTATTTGTATTTGTATTGTCTTCTTGCAATTGTACTACTTCTTGTTCATGACTATCATGATGTTCTTGTTCAATAATTAGCTCTTGTTTTAATTCTTGTTCATGACTAACATGATGTTCTTGTTCAATAATTAGCTCTTGTTTTAATTCTTGTTCATGACTAACATGATGTTCTTGTTCAATAATTAGCTCTTGTTTTAATTCTTGTACTAGTTCTTCTTTTAATTCATAAATTGATTTTTGTTTTATTTCAATAACTGGTTCTTGTTTTATTTCAATAACTGGTTCTTGTTTTATTTCAATAACTGGTTCTTGTTTTATTTCAATAACTGGTTCTTGTTTTACTTCAATAACTGGTTCTTGTTTTACTTCAATAACTAGTTTTTTTATTTGTGGTGGGAGTGTTAATGGTTTTGGAAATGGTTTTGGAAATGGTTTAGAAATTGGTTCTTGTTTTATTTCAATAATTGGTTCTTGTTTTATTTCAATAATTGGTTCTTGTTTTATTTCAATAATTGGTTCTTGTTTTATTTCAATAATTGGTTTTTGTTTTATTTCAATAATTGGTTTTTGTTTTATTTCAATAATTGGTTCTTGTTTTATTTCAATAATTGGTTCTTGTTTTATTTCAATAACTGGTTCTATTTTTTGTTCAATATAAAAATCATTTTGTGTTGTTTTTAATTTATTAGAAACTAATAAATTAATATCTTCTATTTCTATTTTTTCATTTAATTCATTATTATCACTATCTTGATATATTAAATCAAAGTTAAAAAATGATTCTAACTCTATATTATCATTATTATTATTTTCTATTTGATTATTATTTTGACGTGGTTTAATAATATTAAATTTTTCTTCAATAAATTTATCATATTCACCTTTATGATATTTATATATTTTAAAACAACATACAACACCTAATAATGACGACATAATAATTATAATAATAATAAATAATTTATATTGATGATTACTACTATTATTACTATTTGGTTTTATTATAGTTAGTGGTGAATTATTTATTCCTATTACAGAAACATTTGTTAATTCTGATGAATTTAATTTAATTGATTCTGCTATTAATAAATTTGTAAAATTACCTGAATTAGAAGCACTTATTAAACTATCACTTAATTTAGTATATAAATTTTCAGGATTATTTAAAAAATCTTTATATAAACCTTGTAAAGGAATTGATATTTTTGTTTGTGCAATAACATTAAATCCTAATAATTTAATAATATAATTAATATATCTTAATCTTCTATTTACTATTGTACTGCCTATATATTTAACATATTCATCATTTACATCCATAGTTTTTGATGTAGCTATTATTATTGCTTTTATTGTTGTATTTGATAATATAATTGAATTTAAGTTATTTAATTGTATATTTGATGTAAATGTTAATATTGGTACATTAATTGGTGTTGGTTCCATTGTTGGGTTTTTTGTTGGAATTAGTGTAGGACTATGAGTTGGTTTATAACTTGGTTCATAACTTGGTATATTAGTTTGTATTTCTGTAGGACTATGAGTTGGTTCATAAGTTGGTTCATAAGTTGGTTCATAAGTTGGTTCATAAGTTGGTTTATAAGTTGGTTCATAAGTTGGTTTATAAGTTGGTTCATAAGTTGGTTCATAAGTTGGTTTATAAGTTGGTTCATAAGTTGGATTATAAGTTGGTTCATAAGTTGGTTCATAAGTTGGATTATAAGTTGGATTATAAGTTGGTTCATAAGTTGGACTATTAGAATTAAATATTTGACTATAAAAAAGATTATTAGAATATAAAGAGTTAAATATTTGACTATTTACAGAATTATCTACTTGACTATTTACATAATTATTTGATTGACTATTAATAAAATTATTTGTAAATAAATCTTGTCTTATTTTAAATGCATCATATGAATTACTATGTGAATTACTATATATATTATTAATTGAATTACTAAATATACTATTATGTGATTCAATATAATTTGTTAAATATTTATTACTTTTTAAATTATTTTTAGTATCTGATAATGAATTACTAAAATATGTGTATTTTATTGACCTTGCTTCTGATTTTAATATATTTATACATATAAATAAAATAGCAATTGATAACATTATTATATATTATATAATATTTGTATAAATAGTATATAATATTTTTTTAATTTAGTAATTATACTTTTTCTTCATTATCTGAAGATAAAAAAGTATCTAAATATTTATTTAATTTATCTTGATTTTCATCTAAATTTGCTGTTTCCATATACATCAAATCTAATAGATCTGGTAATTTTTTATTTTTTAAATTAATATCATTAATTTTTTTTTTATAATATATACTTGATGTACAACATGATACACATCCAATTATACATATAAATGGTATTGTTACAGGTATATATTTAATACTAAATATATTATTTAAAAACCCTGTTATTAATACTCCATATTCATGGGGATTCATATTAATAAATATAATAAAATAAAATTTAATTATAATTAAATTTTATTAAATTAATAAAATAATAAATTAATATTTTTATAAATAATTATTATTTTTAATTATTTTTATTTTCATCATCTGATTCACCATCTGAATCTCTTTCAGAATCTTCATAATCAGAATCATCGTCGTTTATATCATATTCATCGTAATCATCATATATTACGTTGTCTTCTTCTTCATCATTATCATACTCTTCTTCAGCGTCGTCATCACTGGATTCACCATCTGAATCTCTTTCAGAGTCTACATAATCAGGGTCATCTTTTTCATCCTTATCAACAATATCATCTTCATGTTCTTCTTCTTGATGTTCTTGTTCTTCTTTTTGTTTTTCTTTTTGTTCTTGTTCTTGTACTTGTTCTTCTTCAACTACTACTTGTTCTTCTTCAACTACTACTTGTTCTTCTTCAACTACTACTTGTTCTTCTTCAACTACTACTTGTTCTTCTTCAACTACTACTTGTTTTTCTTTAACTACTACTTGTTTTTCTTTAACTACTTCTTGTTTTAATTGAGATGAATTAAAAATATATGATTCAAGAATTTTATTTGTTTTATTAATTTTATTTTTTAAATTTTTAATATTTTTTGATAAAACATAAGTTTTACTAATAATATATAATCCTAATTCTTTTACTTCATATGAAAGACTAAGAATAGCAGTTAATGCAAGGATATGTAGTAAAAGTATAAATAATGAGTCTTTATTTAACATACATACATCAGAAACATCATAATTTTGATAATTAATCATAACAATATAATAAAAAAAATCTAATATAATTAGAATTCAATTTTTTCTAAGGTTATAATATGATTACCATAATATTATTAATTATAGTTTTATTTTTTTTATTTACCAATTCAGAACCATTTGTATTAGTAGGCTCAAATAAAGATTTATTTGAAATTGCTCAAGACACTATTATACCATATTCTGAATGTTCTATTCAAGATGATAATTCTGTTATAGGTCAAAAAGTAATTTTAAAAACTAATGATGGAAATTATTATAATACATGTGATTTTGGTTTAGAAGAAGATTCAAAATGTGCATTTCCAACTAAATGTCAAGGTAATGATTGTTCTCAAAAAATAGTACCTTTAATGACTATTAATAATGAAAAAAGATGTCGTTTAGTACCTTACGAAGGTCCTTATAAATAATCTATTTAATATTTTTATTATAATTATAATTATAATAAAAATATTAAATAAAATATAAATTATATTATATGATATTATTTATATTAATTGCAATGTTATTATTTTTTGTTTTATCAAAAGAAACATTTGTTGATACTACTGCTAGTAGTAATACACCTCCTACTAATACTGAAATAATAAATAGAGAAATAATTGTGAAAGGTGAAAAATGTTATTATAAAGATAATCAATTATATAATGGTGATAAAATAATTATGGAATTAGGGGATGGTAAATTATATAGTACATGTGATTTTGGTGAACCTATTAATAATAGTTGTAATTTTGGTTCTTTTGATAATTCAGATTTAGTATTTATTGTAAAAGATAAATCTGGTAAAAATAAATGTAGACAAAAACCATATACACTTGTTGAATAATTTATTTACATTTAGAAATAATAATTGTTTTATTTTTATTATGTATAATAAATTTATTTATCCATTTTTCAAAATCTAAAATATTTACTTTATTTATATTTTGTAATAATATTTCATTTCTATTAAAAATATATGTTTGTTTAACTATTTCATTATAATATTTACTATAATAATCAGATAATGATTCTTCTTTTTTTAGTAAATGTTGTTTTAATGTTTCTATCCATTTATTTAAATTAATTTTTTTTAATTCATCAATAATAGATAAATTAAATTCATTTATTCTTTCTTGTACTAAATCAGTATCAAATGTTGTTTGTACTTTTTGATAAATATAATAATCTTCATTATCAACACCATGTGCTAATCCAACTAAATATCCTAATTGTTGTTCAGTTCTTAATCTATTAAAAAATAGGTCACTAAAAATAATATATGTTAACATTAAATATAATACATTAATTGGTTCAAATTTACTAATCCAATATACTATTTTAATACAATTATTTTTTTCATTTATATTTGGATGGTTTATAATAATATCTTTTTTTTGTGTATATTTAGGTTTTAACCAATTATTATTTAAATATTTATTTACAATATTAAAATTAGGTATTTCTTTTATGTTTCCATATATGTATATATTTAATTTTGAATTATCAAAAAATGTATTTATCCATGAAATAACATCATTATAATTAATATTTTTGATTTCTTTTAATAAATCAGTATATATATATCTTGTTGAATATGATAAATTAAAATAATAATCAACTAAATCCCACGGGCTTGTAAATATTATATTTTTAATATCCTTTTTAAATATTTTGATTTTATTTTTAACAAAATCAGCAGGAAAATCTATTTTACTAAATAATTCATTAAATATATTATTAATATATAATTGTGAAATTTTAATATCATTCAATAATGTCATATCTATTGTAATATTATTTTTATTTGGGTTTAATGAAATTCTAGTACTATAGTTAATATGTTGTGATTTATCTAATTTTTTATTAATCCAATATTGTAGTAATATTGATGATATTGATGTTAATAAATATTCTCTTGGTGTTTTAAAATATTTTTCATTATTAAAAATAAAACTAATATAATACAATGGTTCATCAAATTGAGATGAATTTCCAAACCAAATATTTTTTTCAATTTCAATGGGAATTTTTTGTTTTAAATTATTAATAAATTTAGGAATAGATTTTAAATAAGGATTGTCTAAATCAAATTTAATATTAAATTTTTTTACTTCACCATCAATATTTTGTACTCTTGCAAATTTTGTTTTATAATAAGGGTCAATTTTAATTGTTAATTTGGGATTATTAAAATTAAATTTATTTAATGATACTATTTTTAATGATTTAGATAAAACATGTTTTATTTCATTAATATTAAAATTATCTAATTTACTAGATTCAATTACATCTCCATAAATATATTTTGGTTCATAAATAAACATATTTACTGCTAAATTATTTGCTAAATCAGAACATTCTGTTTTTGAATCATTATTAAAATTAAAATTTGTTATTTGTTTTATATAATTAGATAAATAATCAAAATCAATATTATTTAATATATAATCAAAATAATATTTTATATATCCATCTATTAAATTCATATTATTATATCCATGTTTTGTTAATTCAATATCTATATTAAATAAACCTTCTTTTTTTTCATAATAACTACTAATACCTACTATTAAATTTTCTAATTTAAGAAAATCACGTATTGCTCCTTCTGAATTAATATTAAATAAATAACTTATTAAATCATAAACATAATTTATTGGTTTTAATTTATATAATGAATTTGGTATTTCATAAATATATTTTAAATTAAAACTATCATTAATACTTTCTATAACATATGTTCTATCTAATTTATTTGTATATAATGGTTTATCAATATAAACATTAACTGATTTTTGATAAGGAATTGAACCAAACCATTTATTTACAATATTATATATTTTTTTAGTATCATAATTTGAACCAATTGATACTGAAATATTTTCAGGTGTATAAAATTTTTTATAAAATTCAATAATTTGTTTATGAATATCTGGTTTTTTTAATGTTTCAAGAGAACCTGTAAAAAATGAATTATTATTACTATCTTTTGGTGATAATAAATGTTGAACATTAAATAAACGCCATAAATCGTTATTTACATTTTTATTATGTTCAGAATCTACATTTTTCATTTCTTTTAAAATATATTCTTCTTTTAATTCTGCATTAAAAAGAAAATCTACAAATATTTCAATTATATCTTCCAAGTGATTAGAAAATATATCAAAATAATATACAGTTTCATGTGCAGATGTATATGCATTAGAAGAACCACCAAATTCCATCATTTTAGATTGTAAATAATTTGGTTCTTGATATTTTTTACTTGTAATAAAACACATATGTTCTAATAAATGTGCCAAACCATCTAAGTATTGTTTATTAGCTAATGAACCAATATTTATACAAACAACAACATATGATTTATCAATATCTGGGTCTGATATTAATGAACATTTTATACCATTTTCTAATTTATAATATTTTATATCACGTTGTTCATTTTTTGGTTTAATAATTTCCATATTATATTAACTTAGATTAAGATTATTTTTATAACTAATATTTTATTAGTTATAAAAAGTTGAAAAAAATAATAATTATATATTTATTACTAATATTTTATGCAAATATTTATTAAATTAGCTGGTAAAAAGACAATATTATTACATCCTAAATCTCATACACCAATTAAGTATATAAAAGATATTATTGAACGTAATCAACAAATTCCACAAGTTTTATTTCATCTTAAGTTTGAAGGTAAAGAATTAGATGACAATAACACATTAGAACACTATAATATTCAAAATGAATCAACATTACATTTAAAAGTATTGCATATATTTTTTGATACAGGTCTTGATAAAAGTTCACGTGATATTTTAATATATCAAAAAAATGAAGCTTATAATTATTTAGTAATGAAACCTGAACTTAATCGTTATATAGATATATTATGTAAAAATATATCAGATAAAAATTATAATTATAGTTATTCAGATTATTTTACATCTTATTAAAAATAATTTTTTTATAAAAAAATTGAAAAAAAAAGAGTATATTATAATTATAATAAATAAGTATTAAACAACAAACCAAGTGATTTAAAAGTTAAGTAAAAGCAATCAAACAATCAAACAATTAAATGTCAAAAAGAGTACAATTTAATACATCAACAACGTATACTACTTACGGAGGTGATGTGTATGACAGAAGCACTAATTTCACCAGCAACTACGACCCAGTAGAGAGCTCTCCAAGAACTAGTTATAATACTTACTCTAATACTGCGGATTATCCGAGAAGTAATAGAGGTTATGTAGCAACATACAGTACTTGGGGTGGACAATACACCAGTTCTAACTCAAGTTATGGTGGCTCGGGTAGTAGCTATAGTAACTCCAGTGGTGGCTATAGTAACTCCAGTGGTGGCTATAGTAACTCCAGTGGTGGCTATAGTAACTCCAGTGGTGGCT
>JACCDZ011732981.1_pt1 | contig 29549 bp, 32 predicted proteins | sample 7449551 | NCBI WGS metagenome assembly JACCDZ01 (sample SAMN15323452, study PRJNA562643) | freshwater metagenome | isolation source: river surface water | place: USA:Blue River Watershed | collected 2017-08-18 | reverse complement strand
CTATCTACTGCCAATTGCTTTGGTGTTCCGAAATCATGTGCTCTACGAGTATCACGACGTGTTGTAGAATGTCTTCGTTTAGGATGTGCCATGGTATTTGTTAATTAATTTTATTTTAAATCTTTTAATTGTTGAAGTGCCGCCCAGCGTGGGTCAATCACCTCATCTTGGGTTGATGCAGGTTTTTCATCAGCTCTTTCTGTCGTATAAATAAATACATCTTCCGATGCTTCATCCTCTTCCGCCAAAAAGCGTGGATGTAACTTTTTCATCGGCACGACTAATGCAATGAAATCGAATATATCCTGCGACAAATCAAGTTTTGGTTCCTTTCTGTCTATTAAAAACAGATTGTCACCTAAATCCTCTGAATGATCTGAATACTTATAAATAAGTTTTTCGTTTACCTCAAATGGGTAATCGAAAACCTCTAAAGAACGATCACAAATCAATTCAATAGAGCCCGAAATCTTCAACTGTACCTGTATCATTAATGCCGACTTCGTTAAGTCTGCACTTACTTCAAATTTGCCTTTTTCCACCCAATCCTGCTCAAATGCAGCAAAAAATGAGTCATCGCCGCTAAATGCATAGTGATACGATTTATCCTCTAAGGCTATAATAGGTATCTGAAATGCTTCTAATACTTTCATGTTGACCTTGCTTGAAAAAAGGAATGCAAAATTAGGTAATTTTTTGGAAACAACAAGTGATGCGTTTACCTTTTTCGTAAAATCTTCCGACCTTTGAAATTATGAAACGTTTGAATGGGGCATGGATTGCCTACGGAATTGTATTTATACTATTTGAAATCGTTGTTGTGCGATATATGGCTGTCTTTGATCGCTTTGATCAAATGCGAATTGTCAATAATTGGCATGCGTTCAAATTGGATTATTTGTTTCGGGCACTCACCTTTGCTGGCGAATTGCTCATTCCTATCCTAGTAGTAATTCTGTTCGTTTATAAAAAACGTGCTTGGGTGAAACCCTTTTTGTTCTCGTATGCTATTTCTACGTTGGTCGTTCAAGGCTTGAAGCATTTGGTTTTCCCCGGTGCACTGAGGCCTTATGCCTATTTCAAAGCGGTTGATATTCCTTGGTATTTGGTACCTGGGGTAGAAATGAATGAATACAACAGCTTTCCTTCGGGCCATACAGCGGCTGCCTGGTTTTGTTTTGTGTGGATTGCCTTGTTCATCAATAAACGATGGGCTGGGTTCGCGATGGGCCTATTAGCTTGCGGCGTTGGGATTTCGCGTGTCTATTTATTCCAACATTTTCCTGTCGATGTAGCCTTTGGGGCATTCATTGGCATCAGTAGTTCATCGATTTTCTACTATATCTATCATGAAAAAATTGCAGCGTAATCCTTATTTGTTCTGGGCGTTAGTAGGTTGCCTGGTCTACATTCCATTTTTAGGATTCTCTCAATTGTTCGATTGGGATGAAATTAATTTCGCAGAATCGGCGCGGGAAATGTTGGTGACCGGCGATTTTTTATCCGTTCAAATCAATTTTCAGCCCTTTTGGGAGAAGCCCCCTATTTTCATGTGGTTGCAGGTATTGAGCTTTCGGGTTTTTGGAACTTTTACGGAAAACGCTTGGACATCCATGGAGTTTGCGGCTCGTTTCCCGAACGCCCTTGTTGGAATTTCCACCTTGTTGATTTTGTATAGAATCGGTAAGAAACATGTATCGGATAATTTCGGGCATTTGTGGGCCTTTTCTTATTTAGCCGCTATAACGCCGCATGTCTATGCAAGTTCAGGGATTATTGATCCGCTGTTCAACTTGTTTATTTTCTTAGGAATTTACGCCTATTCGCAATTTTATATGCAGCCTAATTCCTTTCGTTGGGCCCTAGGTGCAGGAATAAGTATTGGTTTAGGTATGTTGACCAAAGGTCCTGTAGCCCTATTATTATGGGGTGCAACATTAGTAGTTTACGGAATCTGGCAACAAGTGTGGAAGTCAAAGCCTGTCGGCCGACTGTTTTTAGGGGCTTGCTTGTCGGGGATTATTGCTGTAATGCTTTTTGCCTCTTGGTATGCGATGATCATCATGAAGTTTGGTTGGGGAATTTGGGATGATTTTGTGGCTTATCAGATTCGTTTGATGACGACGGGCGATGCGGGACATGGTCAGCCCGTTTATTACCATGTTTTAGTTTTGCTATTTGGTTGTTTGCCCATTTCGATTTGGGCTGGTGCGCGCTTGCTACGAAGAAAATCAACGGATGAGACAATTGATTTGACCCGCTGGATGCAAGTGTTATTTTGGGTGGTCTTGGTGATTTTCAGTTTGGTGAAGACTAAAATCATACATTATTCATCGATGTGCTGGTTGCCTTTAACTTATTTTTCCGCCCAAGTATTGTCCGAATTTCAGTTGGGCCAATGGACTTGGAAACGTTCTTATTCGGTCGCTTTAGGGGTGTTTGGCGTACTTTTTGGAATTGTTTTAAGTTTAGTTCCGCTGATCGGGATGTATGCGGCAGATGCATCTATTTATATTCAAGATGCTTTTGTTCGAGAAAATTTACAGGCTCCCGTTTATTGGGCTGGTTGGGAATGGATGATTGGTTTCGCATTCATCGTTCTCGTGTTATGGACTGTTCTAGGGCGCAATTTAGATTTCCAACGAATCATTCGATTGATGCTGGGAAGTGTCATGGTGATGATGTGTTTTATGGCGGTAGTTTTGCCTAAAATTGCTGGGTATACGCAGGCAACGCCGATTGATTTTTATGTGTCGCATGTGGGCCAAAAAGTTTACATTGAAACCGTCGGATTTAAATCCTTTGCTCATTTACTGTATTTTCAAAAGCAAGGGCCAAGTCCAGATGGGGAGGCGTTAATGAAACAATCCTCGACAGACCGTCCTACCTATTTTGTGATGAAGTCGGATGCCGAGGATCGTTTTAAGTATCATCCTCATTTGCAATTAATCAAAGAGGAGAATGGGTTTTTATTCTATAAACACGTGAATTAGTTTCCTTTCGGAAAGAAGAACGCGCCTTCGATGGCTGCATTTTCATCGGAATCAGAACCATGGATGGCGTTTGAACTTAGTGAGCGAGCGAAACGCTTACGAATAGTTCCTTCTGCTGCTTTCGCTGGGTCTGTGGCACCGATCAACTCGCGGAAATCTACCACAGCATTTTCTTTTTCCAAAATCATGGGAATGATGGGATTGGAAGACATGTATTCACACAATTCGCCATAAAAAGGACGTTCCTTGTGCACTTCATAGAATTTACCTGCTTCTTCAGGCGTTAAATGTACTTTTCTAATTGCGACAATGCGGAAACCCGCTTCTTCAATTTGTTGAATGATAGGCCCTGTAAACCCGTCTAAGACTGCGTCGGGCTTAATCATGGTAAATGTTCTATTTGTTGGCATTACGTTTTTTTTACAAATTTATCTCTAACTTTGCGAACGCCCAAATTTGTCGGGCGATACGATTTTTTATGTCTTCGATTTCTGCGCTTCGCGCTCTATTAATTCCTGGTCAATCCGTTGTCATTACGACGCACTTTAATCCAGATTCGGATGCTATTGGTTCGAGTTTAGCTTGGCAGAAGTATTTGATAAAGAAAGGTTTGCGCGTGGATGTGGTTATTCCGTCCGCTTTGTCTCGGAATTTAACCTGGATGCCTGGGGCGGATGCGGTGTTAGATTTCGAAAATGTTCTACATAAGTCGACGATTGAGGAGAAAATTGCTTCGGCCGATTGGATATTTTGTTTGGATTTTTCGGGCATGCAGCGTTTGCATGGCTTGGCGAATTGGGTAAAATCTGCCCGTTGTCAGAAAGTGGTCATTGATCATCATTTGGATCCAGAGGATTTTGCAGATTATTATTATCACCGGACAATTGCGGCATCAACTTGCGAATTGATTTTTGATTTAATCAGCGAATGGGGGGATGAAGCTTTGATTGATTCGGAAATGGGCGAATGTATGTATTCGGGAATTATGACGGATACAGGTTCATTTCGGCATCCGAATACGACGGCACATGTACATGAGGTTGTTGCAGCATTGATCAATAAGGGAGTTAATACGAATGCCGTTCATCGGAAAGTATTTGATTCGGCGAGTTTGCATCGTTTACGCTTTCTGGGACATGTTTTGGCAAACCGTTTGGAATACTTACCAGATTACCATTTGGCATTAATGTGGATTACCGAGGAAGATCAAAAGCAATTTAATTCACAGGCAGGCGATACGGAGGGGATGGTGAATTATGGCTTGCAGCTTGCGGGGGCGGTTTGGTCTATTTGTATGATCCAACGGCCAGATGGGGTTAAATTGTCGTTCCGCTCGATTGAGCCGTTTGCTGTCAATACATTTGCCTCGACGTATTTTGAAGGTGGCGGTCATAAAAATGCATCTGGAGGAAGATTTTCTTCGGGTGGGATTGAACAGGCGAAGGAAAAATTAAAGGAAGTGTTACCTTTGTATCTTTCTGAGATAAAACGAGTTAAAAATTTATAAAATATAAACAAATAATCATGCGTAAATCGATTGGATTACTAGCTGTAGCTGCTGCGATGGTAGTGGGATGTGGCAAAGACAAAGTAGAAGTTATTGAGGGAGTGAAGATTCAAATTCACGAACACGATGACAAGGCACAAAAATTGAAGGATGGTGATATCATTACGTTTGATTTAGTGATTCGTAACGGAGCGGATTCTGTTTTACAGGATACGCACAAGGAAGGCCAACCGGGTAAAGGGATGATTCAGGCACCACAAGCGGCTCCAGGAGCATTCAAAGGCACATTTGAAAATGGTTTACGTTTATTGTCCGTAGGTGATTCTGCGACAATTTTAGTGCCTATTGATAGTTTAATCAAGACTGTTCAAGCTCCATTGCCTCCTTTCTTGAAGCCAGGAACAGATTTGAAATATTCCGTACGTATTTTGAAAGTTCAATCGAAAGGTGAATTTGAAAAAGAGATGGAAGCCCAAGCGGCGGTTGCCAAGAAAAATGCGGCGAAGATGATTGCCCAAGAGCCTGCTTTAATCTCGGCTTACATTGCGAAGACTGGAAAAACATTTCAAAAGACAGCTTCTGGGTTGAATTATTCGATTGAAAAAGCGGGTTCAGGACCTTCGCCTAAAATGGGTGAAACATGGGTAGTGAATTACCGTGGTACGTTTTTGAATGGGAAAGAGTTTGATAAAGGAAGCGCAGCTGAAATGCCATTGGGTCAAATGATTCCAGGTTTTAATGAGGCTTTAACATTGATGAAAGCAGGAGGTAAAGCTACCTTTGTGATCCCTTCGCCAATTGCTTACGGAGATCAGCCTCGCGGCCCGATTCCAGCGAACTCGGTGTTGGTATTTGAATTAGAAGTTCTTTCAAAGAAATAAATTTCTTTAATTTTAAGGTCATTGATACGAAATGCTAACCTAAATCGTTAGCATTTCGTTGGTTAATTGGGTTTCATGTTAAATCAAAGTAGTTTGAAAAAGGTAGTATTTGCATTCGGAATTTTACTCGCCATGACATCTTGTTTGTCTGATGTTGAGTTAGCCGATGAGGCGAAAGCTAAGGAGAGTCAAGCGCAAATCTTGTCTTACTTTGCGAAGTTGAATCAAAATCCTATCGCCATGGAAGATGGGGCGTATTATTTTGTTACGAAGCCAAATGTAGGGGGTGAAACTGCTGCTAAGGGTGATACAATAAAAATGCGTTATGTTTTATCTAACTTGTTAACGGGCGAAGTATTGGATAGTACAAAAAACCCTTTGGTGTATCAATATGGTTATTTGAATCCCGTTTATTCTAAATTAATGGCATACCTTAAAGAAGGGGAGCAAGCAGTGATGGCGATTCCTGGGACTTCACAAAGTTTTCCCGGATTACCTGCTTACACACCTTTGAAAGTTCTTGTGAAAGATTATGTGGTTCGTAGTCAGAATGATCAGATTGAAGATTTTATCGCAAATAAAAAATTAACTGTTACGACGAAGGAGGCCAATGGGCTTCGATATATCCGACTAAATCCGGGAACTGGGGATTTGCCCACGAATGGCCAGGTAGTGAAGTTGAAGTACACGGGTCGTTTCTTAAATGGTTTTGCTTTTGACGGGAATATGGCGCGCACGGATAGCTTTTCAGTGACAATTGGCGGGACGTCAACGGTTATTGGTTTTCAAATGGGAATTGAGAAAATGCGCTTAGGAGAGCGTGCGATATTGGTTTTCCCATCATCCATAGGTTACGGAGAAAAAGGTTCTGGTTCTACCATTCCAGGATTTACTCCACTTTCATTTGAAATTTATGTTGCCAAAATTCAATAAGATGAAATTACTTTATTTGTATTTATTGTTGAGTGTAAGTTTGCTGTCTAGTTGTGCATTTAATGAAATAAACCAACAAACAGAACAGGAAGAAAACGCAATTCAAAAGTACATTAAGGATCGTAGTTTGACGATGCAGAAGACTGCGGATGGGATGTATTATTCGAAAGATACGAAGGCATCCACAGGAAAGTCGGCCTCAGTCTCCGATTTAATCAAGTTTCATTACAAAATGACCTTGTTGGATGGAACTTTGATTGATTCTACGAATCGTGTGTTGAATCAATTTAAAGCGGAAGTATGGGGGACAAAAGCTACCGTATTTACGTTGCCATTAAGTAATTTAAAGGAAGGTGAGTCTGGTATATTTATTTTGCCATCCTCCTTGGCCTTTGGGGGTAGTTCTTTCGGAAATGTTCCCGCTTATTCTACCATTCGAATTGATATTACGGTGACTGGGATTCGCACGGAAGCTGAACAAATTAGCGATATGAAAGTGGCATATGGAATGGAAAATGCGGAGCTGACTACCTCGGGAATGCTCTTTAAAAAGCTAGTTGAGAAGCCAGCTGCGGCCCAAGTTTTGGTTGGTCAAAATGTTGTCGTTAGCTACGTAGGGAAGTTTGGGTATGGCGTTTTGCAACAAGATTCGGCGGGGAAATGGTTTTATAGTCCTACCTTCGGATCGGGGACGATTGGCTCTGCAGCAAGTGCATACTATGCTGGGTCTGGCAATTTAATTGCAGGTTTTGAGGAGGCTGTAATGAAGTTACGGATTGGGGAGAAGGCATCGATTATACTTCCGTATAAGTTAGCTTATGGAACCTCGGGAAATTCTGCAATTCCAGGTTATTCTCCACTTTATTTTGAGATAGAAATTATATCAGCTCAGTAATGAAGCAAAAGTCTCGCTTGTATTTAGCTACACAAAATAAACATAAGGTTGACGAAATAAAAGATCTCCTAGGGGATCTTTTTGACATTCACACGGTTTATGAATTGGGTTTAAGTGAAGAAATTCCGGAAACGGGGAATACCCTTCAGGAAAATTCCAAACAGAAGGCTGAATACATTGCGGAGCGTTATCAAGTGACCTGTCTGGCAGATGATTCTGGATTGGAGGTAAATGCTTTGGGTGGGCAGCCTGGTGTTTACTCAGCTCGTTACGCGGGAGAGTCGAAAGATGATTTGGCTAATATGAGTAAATTGATTCAAGCGCTTCAGGGAATTTCTGATCGGTCAGCGCGATTTGTGACCGTTTTAACATTGCATCATGCAGGCCAATTCCAAAGTTTCGAAGGGGAGGTCATCGGTGATATTTTAACAGCCCCAAGAGGTGAAAATGGATTTGGTTATGACCCCATTTTTCAACCCAAGGGATTTAATCGGACATTTGCTGAAATGTCCATGGATGAAAAAAATCAATTAGCACATCGTGCACGCGCTATTCAAAAATTCAAATCCTACGTTGAGCAAACCGGATTTTTCGGTAACAATTAGCGGATTTGTCCTTGCAATTAGTATTTTTGGATGTTGTTACCCTAGTGTTCATGTTCAAACGAAGTGGTCTAGTTAGACTTCTACTTTTCTTCTTATTCTTTGGTCAGGCGGCTTTTGCGCAAGTGGTCATCAAAGGCCGCGTGACGGATGCTGCCAATGGCGATCCTATTCCCTTTGCTTCAGTTGGGGTTTTGGGTTTAAATTATGGAACTACAACCAACTTTCAAGGGGAGTTTACCTTGCATGCGAAATCGATGACTGATTCGCTTTTTGCTTCGGTAGTAGGGTATAGAAAGCGGATTAAATGGGTAGATAAAAAATTAAAAGTACTTGAGCTCGATTTTCAATTGGAGTCAGCGACGAAAGAGATGGCTGAAGTACTTGTTTATTCTGGGGAAAATCCCGCATTTAAGATTCTGCGTAATGTATTGAAGCATCGAGAAAGAAATGATCGAAGCAAGCTCGAGTCTTACGAATATTCTTCTTACTCCAAGATGGAACTTGATGTGGATAACATTTCAGATAAATTCAAGAATCGAAAGGTTATGAAAGATATTTCTGATGCTGTCCGGAAGTTTGAGAAGTTAGCTGGCGAAGACGGTAAATTAATCATACCCACCTACATTTCGGAATCCATCAGTAAATTTTATTACCGGGAATCACCCCAACGTAAGCGGGAGCATGTGTTAAAAACGAATATCAAGGGAGTTGGGGTAAAAGAGGGTAGCGTTATATCGCAGTTGGTCGGGGGAAATTTAGTCGCGAATTATAATTTTTATCAATCCTATGTGTCTTTTTTTGGCAAGGATTTTGCGAGCCCGATTGGTGATAATTGGAAGGGCAATTATACGTATTTCTTGGGTGACACGGTAAAGGTGGATGGTCGAGTTTGTTATCAACTTGACTTCGACCCCCGCAATCCAATGGATCTAGTATTTACCGGCCAAATGTGGATTGATACGACCTCCTTTGCATTGGTTCAGATTGAAGCATCTGTGGATAAATCTGCTAATTTAAATTTCATCGATAAGATTAAGATTTCACAGGAATTAGAACAAACCGAAACGGGTGCTTGGTTGCCAGCGAAGACACGTTTTTTGATTGATATCGAGGAGATTACCAAGAATTCAGCAGGAATGTTGTTGAAGATGTACATCTCCAATAAAGATTTTGTTGTCAATAAGCCACATCCCCTCTCGTTTTATGATTTGGCCTCTGAGGTAGCCGAAGACGCGAAAGAACCCGATCCGAATTTTTGGAAATATGCACGCCACGAGCCTTTAAGTAGGCAAGATTTAATTGCCTCTTCGTTAATTGATTCGGTTAAGAATTTACCTGTTGTACGTAGCTATGTGGAGATTGCCGAAATTGTCGTGAGTGGATTTAAGAAGTTCAATGACATTGAAGTGGGACCTTATATTAGTAGTTTCGCGATAAATAAAATTGAAGGAGCGCGTTTCCGTTTGGGATTTCGGACGAATGCCAACTTTGACAAAAACTGGATTTTGCGTGGGAATGTCGGCTTTGGGACGAAGGATTTAGTTCCTAAATATTCGGCGGAGATTGATTATTTATTCTCGAAGAAGAAATGGACGATGGCGGGAATCCGACATAGCTATGATATTGAGCGGGTGGGATTGACTCCGGAGTTGATTGGGGATAATAAACTGTTTTATGCATTTACCCGTTGGGGAGCATTTTCTGGGGCGTTTTTTCGTCGGGAAAGTGAGGCATTTTTTACAACAGAGCTGATAAAAGGCTTGAGTATTACAAGTTCATTAAATACGCGGTCCTTCGATCCCTTGTTTAGGTTTCAGTTTCGTTTAAATCCTGAAATGGGCAAGTTATCTCCAGTTCAAGATTACTACCAAGACTCTTTTTTTACGTTGGAAGCACGCTTCGCCCGAAATGAAACATATATCATGAATGGGAACGAAAAGATCACCTTGGCCACCAAGCGAATTCCTGTTGTTACCTTTAAATACCAACGAGGCTTGAAAGGTTTTTTGGGGGGGAATTTTGATTATGAACGTTTTACATTGAAAGCCTATCAAACTTTCCGTTTGGGGAAATTGGGTCGAGCTGATTATACCTTCACCGCGGGCTATACTCCTTCAAATTTGCCAGCACCCTTGTTGTTTCCACATTTAGGGAATGAGACATTTTTCTTTGTTCGTAGTGCGTTCTCTACGATGAATTATTTCGAGTTTGTCAGTGATCAATATGCCTCATTGCAATATAATCACAATTTTGAAGGGCTATTGTTTAACCGATTACCTTTGATCAAAAAATTGAAATGGCGTTTTATTGCTAGCTCAAATATCTTGATGGGTAGTCAGCGAAATTCGAATCGTGAAATTATGAAGGATGTGAACAATCCGTTGAAATCTAAGTTTTTGGACCAATATGCTTTTGATTCCTTAGATCCCAACAAGCCATTTGTGGAGGTGGGGTATGGAATTGATAATATTTTTAAAATATTACGTGTTCAAGCATTCCATCGTTTGACGTATTTAGATCATGGTAATCCGCAACGTTTTCGGTTGATGGCATCGATTAACTTCTCGTTTTAATCTATGTTTTTGGTATATTATTAAGATGAAAATTTAAACATTTCAAGAACTTTTTTGAACTTCTTGATTTTGGTATGTATCGGACCTATATTTGAAAATCGGCACGAAAATGCCTTAAAACGAATTATGATATTTATTATTGCAGGCCTTTCTATTTTGAGTTATCTATTGGGTTCAATCCCAACTGCAATTTGGTATGGAACAAATTACCACGGAATCGATATTCGTACGCAGGGGAGCGGGAATGCAGGAGCGACAAACACATTTCGTGTATTGGGAAAGAAAGCTGGAAGTATCGTATTGTTTGTGGATGCACTGAAGGGTTTTATAGCTACGGGTTTAGCGGCCGTACTTTTTTACTTTCATCTAATCGATTGGCAAACTTGTGTCACATTGAAGATTTTCTTTGGCTTTTTAGCTATCATTGGTCACTTACTGCCGGTTTTTTGTGATTTTAAGGGAGGTAAAGGAGTAGCGACAACCTTGGGCATGGTATTAGCGTTGCATCCCATGGCTGCGTTGGTAAGTATCCTAGTTTTCTTAATTGTTTTTGGAATATCTCACTTTGTCTCTTTGGGATCTATGGTCGCTTCGATCGTCTTTCCTTTGTTATTGACTTTCAGTGTATTTGGAGAAGAGATTCCGACTCTTATCTATTTTGGCTATTTCATCGCCTTTCTTGTTGTATTTACGCATCGCATGAATATTGTTCGGATCTTTCAAGGAACTGAAAATCGCATGTATCTCATCCCTTCAAAGAAGTAAAGCCTCGGTTTATTTTTTTATATTTGTTCGTGGAATTCTAATTCATTCCGCCTACATGATATGACACAAACTCAACAATATATCGACGCGAATCGCGATCGTTTTTTAGCTGAACTACTCGACTTTTTACGTATTCCTTCTATCTCTGCGGATCCAGCCTATGCCGGCTCTGTTCGTCAAACGGCCGAATGGGTGGCTGATAATCTTCGAAAAGCAGGTGCCGACCATGTTCGCCTAGAAGAAACAGCGGGTTTCCCAATTGTTTATGGGGAAAAAATGGTGGATCCTTCTGCACCTACCGTATTGGTTTATGGGCATTACGATGTGCAGCCGGCTGATCCGTTGGATCTATGGGAGAATCCTCCTTTTGAACCTGTCATTAAAGATGGCTTGATTTTTGCCCGTGGTGCTTGCGATGATAAGGGACAGGTTTTTATGCATGTCAAAGCCTTTGAGGCTATGTTGGCCTCTGGCGAATTAGCCTGCAATGTAAAATTTATGATTGAGGGGGAAGAGGAAGTAGGTTCGGATAATTTGGGACTATTTGTTGCTTCAAACAAGGACTTATTGAAGGCCGATGTTATTTTGATTTCTGATACGGCCATTATTGCGAATGATATTCCTTCGATTGATGTGGGATTGCGCGGCTTAAGTTACATGGAGGTGGCAGTTCAGGGGCCTAATCGAGATTTACACTCAGGGGTATATGGTGGAGCTGTTGCCAATCCAATTAATATATTATGTCAAATGATTGCCTCATTGCACGATGAGTTTAATCATATCACCATCCCAGGATTTTATGATGGTGTGTTAGAGTTGAGCGCTTCTGATCGTGCTGCAATGGCACAGACGCCATTTGATTTAGAGGCCTATCAACAAGATTTAGGAATCCAGTCGGTACATGGTGAAAAAGGATACTCCACGATTGAGCGAGCATCTATTCGCCCTACATTAGACGTGAATGGAATTTGGGGAGGCTATACCGGTGAGGGTGCAAAAACGGTTTTGCCGTCGATGGCTTATGCGAAAATATCAATGCGTTTAGTGCCCAATCAAAGTTCAGAGGAAATTACTCGGTTATTTACTGAGCACTTTTTGTCTATTGCTCCAAAAGGAGTAAAGGTAACGGTTAAGGCACATCATGGGGGCGAAGCTTATTTAATGCCTACGGATAGTATTGCCTTTCAGGCGGCTTCGGATGCATTAGCCACTACTTTTGGTAAAGAGCCGGTGCCAACTCGCGGTGGCGGTAGTATTCCAATTGTTGCTTTGTTTGAAAAAGAGTTAGGTGTGAAGTCGATATTGATGGGTTTTGGTCTGGATACGGATGCGATTCATTCACCAAACGAGCATTATGGCTTGTTTAATTTTTACAAAGGCATCGAGACAATTCCACATTTCTTCTCAAACTATAAGCAATTATCTCAATAAGATGGCAGAGAATTTAACATTATTGGCTACTGAATCCGCGTCACGTTATGAGGATTTAGAGAAGCAAACGGTGGAGACCTTATTGCGTCAAATCAATGCCGAAGATAAAACGGTTCCTTTGGCTGTGGAACAAGTTATTCCGAATATTGAGGCCTTGGTGAATCAAATTGTTCCACGCATGGAGCAAGGAGGTCGATTGTTTTATATTGGGGCAGGAACATCGGGTCGTTTAGGAGTAGTTGACGCGTCGGAATGTCCACCTACTTATGGAGTTCCGTTTGATATGGTGATTGGTATTATTGCGGGAGGTGATGGCGCAATTCGAAAGGCTGTAGAGAATGCGGAGGACGATCCTGTTCAGGCTTGGATAGATATGGAGCAATATGACATTGGTCCCTTAGATTCGGTGATTGGTATTGCGGCATCTGGTCGGACACCTTATGTGATTGGTGGTTTAAAGGAAGCGAATGCTCGCGGAATTCTAACGGGCTGTATCGTTTGCAATGGAGGGAGTCCGATAGCGGCGGAAGCTAAATATCCTGTGGAAGTGCTTGTAGGGCCAGAATATGTGACAGGAAGTACGCGCATGAAGTCGGGGACTGCGCAAAAATTAGTCTTGAATATGATCTCAACAGCCGTAATGATTCGCTTGGGTCGTGTGCGCGGGAACAAGATGGTTGATATGCAATTGAGCAATCATAAGTTGGTCTTACGCGCGATACGCATGGTTTGTGAGGCTGCAGGAGTTAGTGAAGAAGTGGCTGCCGATTTGTTGGAAAAACACGGAAGTGTCAGAAATGCGGTAGATTCTGTTGTGAAGGGATAGAATTTTCCCGAAAAAGCATTAATTTGCCCTCAATTAGGGCTTATCCTCAAAAGTATATACGTAAATAACATATGAAAACTATCTCTAAATTTATTATGACCGTGGCACTAGGTGTGGCTGCGGTTGGATTCGAGGCGAAAGCTGAAGATTTTCCGGCTGATATCAAGCCATTGATGCAAAAGTATACATGTTTTGCATGCCATAAAGTGGATGCACGTTTAGTAGGCCCTGCATACAAAGATGTTGCTAAGAAGAAATATTCGGTTGATAAGATTGTTTCCTTGATTGCGAAACCACAACCTTCAAACTGGCCTGGTTACCCTCCAATGGCACCTATGACCAATGTACCGAAAGAAGATGCGGTTAAATTAGCGAAGTATATTATCTCGTTGAAATAAGCAAATCTGAACTGAAATGAAAAAGACCTCGATGCCAATCGAGGTCTTTTTTTTATAGTGTTTTGGTCATCCAAATGTCACATCCATCGTGACCGCTATTTCCTAAGGGGCTACACAGTTTGATGAAACCTTGCTTTTCGTAAATAGAAACCGCTTTCGATAGTTCGGGCATGGATTCCAAGTAGACTTGGGTGTATCCATTTTCTTTAGCCCATTCCATGGATTTTTCCATGAGTTTTTTTCCTGTTCCAGTGCCTCGGGCATCTTTATTGACATAAAGTTTGACGAGTTCGCAGGTTCCTTCAGGGAGGTTTGCTGTAGGGAATATCCCACAGCCTCCTACGATCCGATTATTTTGTGTTGCGACGAAATAATAGGAGCGGGGCGTTTGGAATAATTCAAAAAGGGCATCAGTTGTGGGGTCGAAGTAAACAGTTCCTGGCTTGTTTGCTCCAAATTCAGTCAACGCAGCTCTAATAATTTCAGCAAGTGCGGCATTGTCTTGTGGCTCAATCGGCCGAATCGTAATGACCTCCTCCATTCGGATGATTATTTGGCTGCTTTTTTCGCTGCTGGTTTTTTTGCTGCTTTAGGTTCTTTTTCTTCCTTCTCTACTTGCTCAGCTTTAGGTGCTTTCGCAGCTTTAGCTGGGAAAAGTTCTGGAATGTACGTGAAAAGAATCAGGTACCAACTTAAGATTTTCTTGATATCGGAAGCAAAAACGCGATCTGAATCATAGTTTGGAACTACATCAGCGATGATCGCAAATAATTCTGCATCAGCTGCTTTTTTAGGCTCCAAAGGTAAAGAACCTTGGAATTTTGCATGGATCTGTAAAAACAAATCGGCAAGCGGCAACGTGCTATCTTGGTGGTCGGCCAGGTAAAGCGAAATGTCTTTCAAGACAGAGATTCTTGTTTGGCCGCCTACGACTGATTTTTGTTTTGCTGCGTCGAGTGTTTCTACGATTACCCCTGTGCGCGTAGGTTTTAACACTTTAAATAGTCCAGGTTTTCCTGAAATGTGCGCAACTTCGTTTAATAATTCCATGTGTTTATAGCTAATGATGGCTGCAAAAGTATTAAGATTTCCCTATTTTATAAGGGGATGATTGAATTAATTCCTCGATATTGGCTAAAATATCTTCTCGTCCCACGTGTTTTTCAGCTGAGGTGATGAAAATTTGAGGAAGGCCATCCCATATTTCTAAGAGGTAGTTTTTGTATGCCTCTACGCTTTCATTCACTTGTTTTTGGGAAAGCTTGTCGGCTTTTGTAAACACCAAATGAAAAGGAATTTCGTGTTCGACCATGCGATTCATGAACTCGATGTCGACCGATTGAGGCTTTAAACGTATGTCAATTAAGACAAAAAGGCAAGTTAAGTTTTCGCGGTGAATGAGGTAATCAAATATCATTTTTTCGAAGTCGCGTCGCTTTTCTTTGCTCACCTTGGCAAAGCCGTATCCAGGCAAATCGACCAAGTACCATTTTTCATCAATCATGAAGTGATTAATTAATTGGGTTTTTCCTGGTGTTTGGGATGTTTTGGCTAATCCTTTGTGGAAAGTAAGGGAATTAATCAAGGAGGACTTGCCTACATTCGAACGACCGATGAATGCGAATTCAGGAAAGCGAGCCGGTGGGCAGGCTTTGAAGTCGGTGTTACTAGTAACAAAACGAGCAATAAGTTGTGACATAGGAAATAATTGATAGGCAAAGGTAGGGAAAATAGTTGTCAGTTGTCAGTAGCCTGTTGACTGTGGTCAGTTGCCAGTGCTTATAATTTATAGCGACGGTCATTTTGGAAAACTGATATTCTGATTGGATTATAAGTGAAGACTTTGTGTTTTTAAAAGGTGATTTGTTTTTTGTGTTCTACAAAACCCTAACTATGAAAGTGCACAAATTTGAAGATTTAATTGTTTGGCAAAAATCAATTGTCTTCACAGTAAAGCTTTACCGGCATTTTGAAAAACACCCTGATTTTGGCTATTCAAATCAAATTAGAAGAGCTTCTGTTTCAATCTCAAATAATATTGCCGAAGGATTCGATCGGTCTACTCCTAAGGATTTTAATCGGTTTTTAAATATTGCCAAAGGCTCTTGCAGCGAGGTTAAATCGATGCTTTTTCTAGGATTTCAACTAGGTTATTTCTCGGATTTGGAGATGCATCAATATTTTACGGAGGTAGATGAAATTGGTAAAATGCTTTTCGGTTTATCTAAGTCGCTAGTGCGAAAAAACTAACTGACCACAGTCTACAGACAACTGACCACTGACTTTTTTTTCTTACCTTTGTCCCCGTATGGAAAAACTACAAAACGACCTCATCCTTCGTGCTGCGCAAGGATTATCTGTGGAACGTGTACCTGTTTGGGTGATGCGACAAGCGGGTAGAATTTTGCCTGAATACCGTGAAGTGCGTGCGAAAGCAGGTTCATTTATTGGTTTAGCGACCAATCCCGAGATGGCGGCGGAGGTAACGATCCAGCCGGTTGATCGTTTTGGCGTAGATGCTGCGATTATTTTCTCAGATATTTTGGTTGTTCCTGAAGCGATGGGTTTACCTTACTTGATGGAAGAACAAAAGGGCCCTGTCTTTCCAAATGTTATTCGTTCAAAAGCTGATTTAGCCATAATTCGTGACGCTAATCCTGAAGAGGATTTGAAATATGTCTTGGATGCCATCAAAATTGTGAAAAAAGATCTCGCAGGTCGTGTTCCTTTGATCGGTTTTGCTGGTGCTCCCTTCACCATCTTCTGTTATATGGTAGAAGGACGCGGTTCTAAAACGTTTTCTCAAGCCAAAAAAATGCTTTATGCAGAGCCCGAATTAGCTCATGCGTTATTGCAGAAAATCACCGATTCAACCATTGCTTATTTGAAAGCTCAGGTAACTGCGGGTGCGAATTTATTGCAGATTTTTGATTCTTGGGCGGGTATTTTATCCCCGGGTCAATATCGTGCATTTTCAACACCTTACTTGAAGCAGATTTGTGATGCGATTCAAGATGTGCCTGTGACGCTATTTGCCAAAGGGGCTTTCTTCGCACGTGAAGAAATGGCTCAATTAAGTTGTGCAACCATCGGCCTAGACTGGAACATGGATATCCATGAGTCACGCAAATTGGTAGGCCCCCATAAAACTTTGCAAGGAAATTTAGATCCATGTGCGCTTTACGGAGATTTCAAAACCGTTGAAGCGGAAACAAAAGCCATGTTGAAAGCCTTTGGGACACAACGTTATATCGCGAATTTAGGGCATGGCGTTTATCCGGATATTCATCCCGATAAAGTTCAATGTTTCGTGGATACGATTCAGAATTATCAAGCATAAAAAAAGGCCTCGCAATCAACGAGGCCTTTTAAATTTCAATCATTAAACTTATTTCGCTGAATAGTTCGGTGCTTCTTTCGAAATGCTCACATCATGTGGGTGACTTTCTTTTACACCTGCCGAAGTGATTTTAACGAATTTGGCATGTTGCATCGCTTCAATTGAAGAAGCTCCACAATATCCCATGCCGGCTTTTAATCCGCCAACCATTTGGTATAGAATTTCGGTTACAGAACCTTTGAACGGTACTCGACCCACAATTCCTTCCGGGACTAATTTTTTGATATCATCTTCTGCATCTTGGAAATAACGGTCTTTCGATCCATCTTCCATTGCCTCCAATGAGCCCATTCCACGGTAGGATTTGAATTTACGTCCTTCCAAAATGATCATCTCACCTGGTGCTTCATCAGTTCCTGCTAGTAAAGATCCCATCATGACTGTGCTTGCGCCCCCAGCGATAGCTTTCGCCACATCTCCAGAATAACGAATACCACCATCAGCGATGACAGGAACGTCATATTTTTGTAAAGCTTTGGCAGCTTCATAAACAGCGGTCAATTGAGGCATTCCCACACCCGCGATGATACGCGTTGTGCAAATACTTCCCGGACCAACACCTACTTTTACGGCATCCGCTCCCGCTTCTGCTAAGGCTACGGCTGCTTCGCCGGTTGCAATGTTTCCTACGATGACGTCTAGGGTAGGGAAAGATTTCTTCACCGACTTCAATGCGTCAATAACTCCTTTGGAATGTCCATGCGCTGTATCAATGCTGATGACATCTACGCCTACATTCACTAATGCTTGCACGCGATCCAATAAATCAGGCGTAACACCCACGGCAGCACCTACGCGCAGTCGGCCTAACGAATCTTTCGATGCCAATGGATGCGACTTGCGTTTTAAAATATCTTTATAGGTAATCAATCCGATTAATTTGCCGTTTTTGTCAATGATAGGCAATTTTTCGATTTTGTATTCTTGCAAAATGCTCTCAGCTTCTTCCATGCTGATACCTTCTTTGGCCGTGATCAAATTGTCTTTGGTCATGATTTCAGCCACGGGGCGTGCCGTTTGTTTTTGAAACCGCAAATCACGGTTTGTCAAAATTCCGACCAAATGTCCTTTGTCGTCAATGACTGGAATTCCGCCAATTTTGAATTCCTTCATGATGCGTTGCGCATCACCTAACGTTTGATTGTCTTTAAGGGTAACGGGATCAATGATCATTCCCGACTCCGAACGCTTTACCTTACGAACCTGTGCGGCTTGCTGGTCGATTGTCATGTTCTTGTGAATGATTCCAATTCCACCTTCTTGGGCAAGAGCAATAGCTAGGTCGGCTTCGGTCACTGTATCCATCGCCGCAGAAACGATTGGAATATTTAATGTGATGTTACGTGTTAAGCGAGATTGTGTGCTAACCTCACGAGGCAAAACCTCTGAATAAGCAGGTAATAACAATACGTCGTCGTATGTTAAGGCCTCAAAAAGAAATTTGTTGGAATCGAGCATGGCAAATAATTTGATGGAGTGTAAGAACTACTCTTATTTGCCGGACAAAATTACAGGATTTTTTTGAATTTTTTGTACCTCGCTGAAAAAATACTTGTTTCGTCGAATAGGCTGATTTTTGCCTGTGATTTTTTCGTTAAAAATCTGAAATTTTAGATTTTATGCAGTAAATTGCGGCTTCATTTTATAAGCCTTTGTCATGAACTATCAACCTCAAGATTTTCTGCCGATATTTGTTCAGCTTCTGGCAGCGTTAGCCTTTATTTTCGCAACGATGTTTGCGACACATGCTTTGGGTCCTAAGCGCCATTCGGCAAGGAAGGATGATACTTTTGAGTGTGGGATTGAATCTATTGGAGATGCGCGAACGCCTATTTCAGTCAAGTACTTCTTGGTGGCGATTCTATTCGTGCTTTTTGATATTGAAATCGTTTTTATGTACCCTTGGGCGGTTAATTTCCGTGAATTGTCATGGAATGGTTTTTATGATATGCTCGTATTCATGGGGTTATTATTGGCCGGTTTCGTCTACGTAATTAAAAAAGGAATTTTAAAGTGGGAAAAATAAACATATTGGCTTAGCCGATGTTTATGTATTCAACAGATAGATAAGATATGAGTAATTCAACGGTTCAAGTTGCTGAAGCGCCTCCAGGAGTAGAGGGAGCAGGTTTTTTTGCAACGAGTTTAGATAATTTAGTCGGACTGGCTCGCGCGAATTCGCTTTGGCCTTTGCCTTTTGCAACCTCTTGTTGCGGGATTGAGTTTATGTCCACGATGGCATCGCATTACGATATTGGCCGATTTGGTGCGGAGCGTTTGAGTTTTTCTGCACGCCAAGCCGATGTATTGATGGTGATGGGTACAATTTCCAAGAAAATGGCACCTGTTGTGAAGCAAGTGTATCTTCAAATGGCTGAGCCACGTTGGGTATTGTCTGTAGGTGCATGTGCTTGTTCAGGCGGTATTTTTGATACCTATTCGGTTTTGCAAGGCATTGACCGCATTATTCCGGTGGACGTATATGTGCCTGGTTGCCCACCACGTCCTGAGCAAATTTTGGATGGCTTTATGCAAATTCAAGAATTAGCGAAAAACGAATCGACACGCCGTAGAAATGAGCCGGAATACAAGGCTTTGTTGGCATCTTACGGTATAGAATAACAATAATGGAGAATCAACAAATAACAGATGCATTGCAGGCGCAGTTTGGTGCGGATGCCGTGTATGGTGTGACTGAGTCGCATGGTATTTTGCAGTTTACAACGGGCGTAGATAACATCGTGCCGATGGTACACTATTTGTATGCGCATCCTGAATTTAAGTTTCAGTTTTTAACTGATTTGGCAGGTATTCATTTTCCAGATGCCAAAGGGCAGGAATTGGGTGTTATCTATCATTTGCACAGTTTGGAAAATAATGTGCGTTTGATGATTAAGGCCTATGCGCCGATCGAAGCGCCGCATTTCCCAACGATCACAGGTTTATACGCTGCGGCCAACTGGATGGAGCGTGAGGCATTTGATTTTTATGGAATCTTATTTGATGGTCATCCTAACTTGACTCGTATCTTGAATATGGACGAAATGGATTACCATCCGATGCGTAAGGAATATCCGTTAGAGGATGCGACGCGTCATGATAAAATTGATGAATTATTTGGACGATAAAAGCGACAAAGCATGTCAGAAGTAGCCTTAGTAAATAACCCTAATGTAGGTTTAGATAAGACGCAAAAGGGCGGTCCTTATGTAAATGAGCTATCCACGCTTAATTTAGGTCCTACGCACCCTGCCACACATGGGATCTTCCAAAACATCTTAACGATGGATGGAGAAACGATTGTGGATGCTGAACAAACTGTGGGGTATATCCACCGTGCGTTTGAAAAAATTGCAGAGCGTCGTCCTTTTTACCAAATCACGACCTTAACCGACCGGATGAACTATTGTTCAGCTCCTATTAATAATATGGGTTGGCACATGACGGTTGAGAAATTATTAGGAATTGAAGTTCCCAAGCGCGCGCAGTATATGCGAGTGATTATGATGGAGCTAGCTCGTTTAACGGATCACATCGTATGTAATTCGATTTTGGCTGTGGACACGGGAGCCTTGACAGGTTTCTTGTATGTGTACCAATGGCGCGAGTTTATCTACGAGATTTATGAAGAAATGTGCGGTGCGCGTTTGACAACCAATATGGGTCGTTTTGGGGGTATGGAGCGTGATTTTACGCCCGTTGCCATCGAAAAGATTCATAAATTGTTGAAAGAGTTACCAGCGGCTTTGAAGGAATTTGAAGGCATGGTCATGCGGAATCGTATTTTCATGGATCGTACACAAAATGTGGGTGCTATTTCCGCAGAGCGTGCCTTGAATTATGGATTTACAGGTCCGAATTTACGTGCTGCGGGTGTTGATTATGATGTACGTGCCATGAATCCATATTCTTCGTATGAAGATTTTGAATTTGATGTGCCTGTAGGAACGAAGGGTGATACCTATGATCGTTTCTTAGTGCGTGAAGAGGAGATGTGGCAAAGTTTACGCATCATCCAGCAAGCGATTGATAATCTTCCGGAAGGACCTTTTCATGCTGATGCGCCGCATTATTATTTGCCAAAGAAACAAGATGTATACCACAATATGGAAGCGTTAATCTATCACTTTAAAATTGTGATGGGTGAAATTGATGCGCCTGTAGGTGAAGTTTACCATTCGGTTGAGGGTGGTAATGGTGAATTAGGATTCTATTTGGTTTCTGATGGTGGACGGACGCCCTATCGTTTGAAATTTCGCCGCCCAGGCTATATATATTACCAAGCATTCCCTGAAATGATCAAGGGGACGAGCTTATCTGATGCCATCGTAACGATGTCATCCATGAACGTAATTGCAGGAGAGTTAGATACTTAAGACATGAGCAACATTGTTTTCCCAGCAGAAACGCTGGACTTAGTTAAAAAAATCATTGCCCGTTATCCGGAAGGAAAACAGAAGTCGGCCTTATTGCCTATTCTTCATTTAGCGCAAGCTGAGTGGAAATGGTGTTCGCCTGAGGTGATGGATTATGTGGCTTCCTTGCTTTCAATCAGTCCAATTGAGGTATACGAAGTAGCTACTTTTTACACGATGTTCCATTTGGAACCTGTGGGAGAGCATGTGATTGAGTATTGTCGGACGGGTCCTTGTTGTTTAATGGGTGGTGTAGAAGTTTACGATCACTTGAAGAAGCGTTTGGGAATTCAAACGGGAGAGACAACGAAGGATGGTAAATTTACGATCAAAGAAGTTGAGTGTTTGGCGGCTTGCGGTTGGGGTCCTGTATTCCAAATTCGTGAGAAGTATTACATGCATTTGACGAATGAGAAAGTTGATCAAATTATTGACGAATTAAGCAAATAAGCCGAGGATGAAGATATTAACGCAACATATTGACGTACCAGGAATTGAGACCATCGACGTTTTCATGAAAAACGGCGGTTATAAGGCGGTGGAGAAAGCGCTTAAATCAATGACGCCGGATGAGGTGACGGAAGAAGTGAAGAAGTCGGGCTTACGTGGTCGTGGAGGTGCAGGTTTTCCAGTGGGTATGAAGTGGTCGTTTTTGGCTAAGCCTGAGGGGGTGCCTCGATATTTAGTTTGTAATGCGGACGAGTCGGAACCAGGAACGTTCAAGGACCACTATTTAATGTGGAAAACCCCGCATACCTTGATCGAGGGTATGATTGTATCCAGTTTTGCTTTAGGAGCAAATACTTCTTATATCTACGTGCGTGGAGAGTTGATGTATGTCATCAATATTCTTGAAAAGGCCATTCAAGAGGCTTACGACAAAGGTTTATTAGGAAAAAATATCTTAGGATCTGGTTATGATTTAGATCTATTTGTACAGCCGGGTGGAGGTGCATATATCTGTGGAGAAGAAACAGCTTTGTTGGAGTCATTAGAAGGGAAACGTGGAAATCCACGTAATAAACCTCCTTTTCCAGCTGTGAAAGGTTTGTGGCAAAGTCCTACGGTGGTTAACAATGTGGAGTCGATTTCGGCGACATCTTGGATTGTGAACAATGGAGGTGATGCCTATGCGGCCATTGGTGTTGGAAGAAGTACGGGGACGAAATTGATTTCGGCATCTGGACATATTAAGAAGCCGGGTGTATATGAGATTCCTTTGGGAATTACGGTAGAAGAGTTTATTTACTCGGATGAGTATTGTGGAGGCATTCGTGATGGACATAAATTAAAAGCTGTGGTGGCAGGAGGTTCTTCTGTGCCGATTTTATCAGCGGAAAATATTTTGACAACGGAAGCAGGTGAACAGCGTTTGATGACATATGAATCACTTTCGGAAGGAGGATTTGCGACGGGAACGATGTTAGGTTCAGGTGGTTTTATCGTCATGGATGAGACAACTTGTATTGTACATAATACCTTGACATTTGCGCGTTTTTATCACCATGAATCTTGTGGACAATGTTCGCCATGTCGAGAAGGTACGGGTTGGATGGATAAGGTCATTAAACGTATTGAGACAGGAAAAGGTCGGATGGAGGACATCGATTTATTAGTTGATGTGGCGAAGAAGATTGAAGGAAATACGATTTGTCCATTGGGTGATGCGGCTTCTTGGCCAGTTGCTGCGGCGATTCGTCATTTCCGTGATGAGTTTGAATGGCATGTAACACATCCCGAAGAGGCAACAAAACCAGGCGCTGTTTACATGCGTCCGGGGGCTAGTTGGACAGTATAAATGGTAGAAAGCAAGAAGCTATTTGTTGGACATGACGCAAATCGTGCGGGCGCTCAGCTGGTTCTTTTACATTGGTTAAAAGAACGAAAGGCACAGGGCTTGACGAATTATTTGTTGCTCGTGGACGGCGGAAGTTTATTGGAGGAATATAAAAAAGTGGCCAAGGTGTGGGTATGGCGTACCGAGAGGCCTCTTTGGTTTAAAGTGAAGCAACGGATACCCGTTATTCGCCAAGCAGGGGAATGGGATCGTACACCTAGCCAACGTAAAGTTGCTGGAATTTTACAAGCATTGCGTTCGGAGGCTTTTGATTGCATTATAGGAAATACGGTTTCGTCTGTGTTTTTATTGCGTGAATTGGTTTCTTTACATGTACCTTTTGAGGTGTATGTGCATGAATTGAGTTATTCGATTTCGAATTTTACTTCTGAAGAAGATCGGAAGTTTATGGCTACAAAGGCGAGACGTATTTACGCGGTTTCGGGCTTGGTTAAAACGGTATTGGAGAAAGAGGTTGGGGTAGAAGCAACGAAAATTGATTTATTGCCACCTATTATTGCATTGCCTGAGGCTACGCGAAATACGCATGATCCCGTTCGCGCAGCGTTAGGAATTCCTACTGATTCGCCTATTGTGTTTAGTTGTGGATTAGCGGAATGGCGAAAAGCGCCTGATGTGTTTTTGGAAGTAGCGAAGCAATTGATTGTTAAGATGCCAAAGGTGCATTTTATCTGGTTGGGGATGTTGGAAAATGAATATTCTGACAATTTAATCGCCAATACGGCGATTTGGGATACGAAGAAGCAAGTGCATTTATTGCCTGTTTGTTCGGATAGTCGGCCGTATTTTGAGGCGATGGATGTGTTTTTTCTTTCGTCACGTGAGGATCCATTTCCTTTGGTAATGTTGGAAGCGGCACATGTAGGAAAGCCGATAGTAGGAGTTCGAGCGAGTGGAGGGGTGAATGATTTTCTCCATGGGTTGGATGAACTATTAGTAGCGAGTTGGGATGTGGATGTATTGGTGGATAAAATTAGTTCACTATTGCAATTAAATCCTGAACAATTGGCTGAATATCAGCAAAACTTAAAAGAGCGTGCTGTGCAGTATTCCGCAGTATTATTTATGGACCGATGGGCCCAATTACATAGCAAAAACCGGGATTAACCCGCTAGATGATAGATTATGAAAGTAACGATTGACAACATCACCCTGGAAGTAGAACCGGGAACCACCATTATGCAGGCTGCGCGTATGATCGGTCCTGAGGTGGCACCTCCTGCGATGTGTTATTATGAGCCTTTGAAGGGTTCTGGTGGTAAATGCCGGGCTTGTTTGGTTAAAGTGACTGCGGGTTCTGAAAAAGATCCACGTCCGATGCCCAAATTGGTTCCTGCTTGTATCACTGCCGTTCAAGATGGGATGATTGTGGAGAATACAGTGAATGAGCAAGTTTTAGAAACGCGCAAGGGCATTGTCGAATTTTTGTTGTTGAATCATCCGTTGGATTGCCCTGTTTGTGATCAAGCGGGCGAATGTCATTTACAAGATTTTTCTTTCGAGCATGGTGTTTCGTCTACCCGCACGGTGGAGGATCGGAATACATTTGAGCCGGTTGATTTAGGAGATAACATCAAGTTGAACATGAATCGTTGCATCTTGTGCTACCGTTGTGTTTATACGGCGGATCAGATTACAGATGGTCGGGTTCATGGCGTCATGCATCGCGGAGATCATGCGGAAATCAGTACGTACATCGAGAAAGCGATTGATAATGATTTTTCGGGTAATGTAATTGACGTTTGTCCAGTAGGGGCTTTGACTGATAAGACGTATCGTTTCAAGAGCCGTGTTTGGTTCTCGAAGCCCATGGATGCACATTGTTCATGCGACAAATGTTCGGGTAATGTGACTTTGTGGTACCGTGGTGACGAGGTGATTCGTGTAACGGGTCGTAAGAATGAATGGGGTGAATTGAAAGAGTTTATCTGCAATACATGCCGTTTTGATCGTAAGAAAACGAGTGATTGGACGATTGAGGGGCCAACGAATGTTTCACGTCATTCTGTGATTTCAGCGAATAAATATGGGGCCGGTTTAATTAAGCCCGCTTTCCCAATCGCACAAGCGGCAAGAGATTTCAAACAAATTAATGACGATCGTGATCGTAGTTTTTTAACGAATCAAGCTAGTTTACCTGCAAAGAAATAGGATATGGAATTATTAAATGATGTTTTTACGGCCAAAGCTATTTTCATCGGAATCGTATTTGCGATTACCTTGGGAGTAGCGGCTTATTCAACGTATTTTGAGCGGAAGATTGCCGCTTTCATGCAAGACCGTATTGGTCCAGATCGTGCAGGTCCTTTCGGGATTTTACAACCTTTGGCGGATGCGGTTAAGATGTTCATGAAGGAAGATTTTATCCCGGCAAATTCAAACAAATGGTTGTTTATTGCTGGACCGTGTTTGTCTATGTTAACAGCCCTAATGACTTCGGCGGTGGTTCCTTTTGGAGATACGGTGACGATTAGTGGTGTGACTTTTGACCTTCAAGGGATCGATGTGAACATCGGAATTCTTTGGGTTTTTGGAATAGTATCCTTAGGGGTTTATGGAATTTTAGTGGGAGGCTGGGCATCGAATAACAAGTATTCCTTGTTAGGTGCTATTCGTGCGGCGTCGCAAAACATCTCGTATGAGTTAGCGATGGGAATGTCGATTATCGCGATTTTGATGATTTCAGGTTCTTTGTCGACGAAGGCGATTGTGGAAACCCAACAAGCCGGTCACTGGAATATCTTACAACAACCACTTGGCTTCGTGATCTTCTTGATATGTGCGTTTGCGGAATGTAATCGTACGCCTTTCGACTTACCTGAGTGTGAGACGGAATTGATTGGGGGATACCACACGGAATATTCTTCCATGAAATTGGGCTTTTATTTGTTTGCGGAATACATCAATATGTTTATTTCAGGAGCGGTTATGGCGACTTTGTTTTTCGGAGGGTATGATTACCCAGGATACGCATATATAGCGGCTCAATTGGGTTCTAATGCGGCTGCCTTTATTGGTATGGGGGCATTGATCGGGAAGGCTTTATTGTTTGTCTTTGTATTCATGTGGGTACGTTGGACATTGCCTCGTTTCCGTTATGACCAATTGATGGGATTGGGTTGGACAGGATTGATTCCTTTGTCGATGTTCAATGTTGTGGTAACGGGATTTGGTATCTTAATTGACCAACCGATTCTTGCAGGAGTAGGTGGTATTGTTATTTTGTTAGTGGGGTTAATCGTAAATGATGCCTTATCAAGAAAGAAAAAAATAGCTTAGGCATATGAAGTTAAGTAATAAAACAAAGGTGTTAGAGCAAGGTGAAATGACCTTGGCAGAGCGCATGTATCTTCCTGCGATTGTGGGTGGTATGGCAACGACTTTAAAGCACTTTTTCTCAAAACCGGTGACGATTCGTTATCCGGAGCAACAGCGTTACTTAGGTCCGATCTACCGCGGTCATCACATTTTGAAGAAAGATGAACAAGGCGCAGAGCGTTGTACAGCATGTGGATTATGTGCGGTGGCTTGTCCTGCGGAGGCGATTTCGATGGTGGCTGAAGAGCGTAAGAAAGGGGAGGAGCATTTGTACCGCGAAGAGAAATATGCGAAAGTGTATGAAATCAATATGTTGCGTTGCATCTTTTGTGGCTTATGTGAAGAAGCTTGTCCGAAAGAGGCTATCTTCTTGCGTCATGATAAAATGGTTCCTGTATTTAATACACGCGACGAAGTGATTTACGGGAAAGATAAATTAGTAGAAAACATGGACCAACGCTATTTGCGCGACGGTTGGAAATAATCATATTATGGAGATTACAAATATTTGGTATTTTCTGTCAGCCTTGACACTTTTGAGTGCACTGATGGTCGTTTTTGCAAAGAATCCCATTCACAGCGTCTTGTATCTGGTGTTTACTTTCTTCTGTATTTCAGGGCATTATGTATTGTTGAATGCCCAGTTTTTGATGGCGGTGAACATCATTGTATATGCGGGTGCTATCATGGTTTTGTTCTTGTTCGTTATCATGATGTTAGATCTACGAAAGAACATGCCTGAATCGAAAAGTTCATTGGTGAAATTAGCCGGATCGGTTGTCGCCGGGACTTTATTAGTGATTCTAATCGCAGCGTTTCATAAAAATTCCTTGCCAGCACCTACAGCTGAAAATACAGCTAATTTTACTTCACAAACGGGGATGGTTGAAAACTTAGGTAAGGTACTTTATTCTGAATATTTATTGCCCTTTGAGTTGGTTTCCATTTTGTTTTTCGTGGCGATGGTGGGTGCCGTGTTATTAGGTAAGCGGGAAGTGGGTGAACGAAATTTTTAAGTAACTAATATTGTTAAGTGAAAAGGCTGTCCATCGGGCAGCCTTTTCGCTTGTTTATTTTTTATTTTTTGTTCCCCATGCTCGGTCAAATAAGCCTATTTTTAATCCGAGGCTACCGACGAACCCTCGCATCTCATCTGTACTATTTTCGCCCAAGGCAAAACGGTAATGGGCCCCTGTAAATACACGTACATGTTTTAATACATTCAGTTCCAACTGAACACCTGGCTGGATTCCTAATGATTTAGGTCCATCCCAAAACATTTCGCTTTCATGCATTTCTCTATGTCGCCCAATGATTGGGTTGGGTTGTGTGTTGGATTCCATGATAATAGGTTGGTCCTCGTGCTCTGAAGTAATTGCACCAATTAATACAGGAAAGCTTAGATGAATTAGCTTATTTGCTTTTGCTGTATAAGCGATAGAAAATGCATGAAATTGTTGGCCTAATTGTGGTGAAGTTGCATAATCATCTCGATTTCTTCGTAAGCTCCTTAAAAAAGATCCTCCAATCTCCCATTTATTATTCAGATGTAAAGCCAGCGACATCCCCGCTTGTGGACCCATGGGACCCAATTGAAAGGTGGGTGAAACGGATAATCCGAATGAATTGATTTTCCCTTGGAGAAGGGTTTGGATTTTTTTTGTACTGTCCAGTTTAATTAGTACAGTTTGTTGAGCGTTTAGTTGCGTTGATACGAACAAGGCTAAACTGCTTACGATTAATCGAATTGAATTGTTCATGAATTGGGTTTATTTGATTGCGATGCAAGCTATATATTTTTTCAAAGCCTTTTGAAGAGATTCGATATGTAAACTGATTTTGTTGACGAATGCCCGTATATAATTAAATCTGCCTAATCTGTTTGCTAGTCGACAAGATTGTTGGACTGGTCATTTGTATTTTCTATTTCGGCTTGAATGCCTAGCTTTGTAGGGCAAAATGAAAGCATATGTGGCGCGCTTGGAATCTCCCCAAAACGAAATTAACCTTTAAGGTCTTATTCAACCTAATTCTTTGGGGATTGTGGATTGGGCTCCCTTTATTGAGTCCCGTGCATCAAACGCATGAAAATGAGCATCCACATGCACATGCAAACCCTGAATTTTCAGAGCATATTTGGTTGGAATTACTAACCGTTGTCCCTTTATTTTACATCATTACCTTAGTCCTTGTTCCGAGGGTTTTTAAGCGTTATGGGGTATTTGCGTTCTTTGCGAGTCTATTCGGCATGGTTGCCCTTTTTTTTGGAATTCAAGCTTGGTATCATTGGTACTTCTTGCCTTTTGATAAGCATAATGGTTTTTTTGATCCACAAGGAATTTTTCCGTTGGTGATGATTACGGGCATTGCCTCTACCTATGGACTTTTATTGGAATTCATCAATTTTGAAGCAGAAAAAGAGGAGTTAAGCAACGAGCAATTAAAGTCGGAATTGTCATTTTTACGCTCACAAATAAGCCCGCATTTTATCTTTAATATTCTCAATAGCATTGTGTATTTGATTCGCACCAAAGCGGATAAACAAGCTGAGGATGTGACGATTCGCCTGTCATCTTTGATGCGTTATATGTTGTATGATTCCGACCAAAGCATGGTTTCCTTGGATCGGGAATTGGAGTATTTATGTAATTACGTCGACTTACAACGTATGCGATTTGAAGGGGATGTAAAGATTGATTTTGATGTTCAAGGCACAGTTCGGGGATGTCGAATTGAACCCATGTTACTCAT
>JACCDZ011797536.1_pt1 | contig 29551 bp, 23 predicted proteins | sample 7449551 | NCBI WGS metagenome assembly JACCDZ01 (sample SAMN15323452, study PRJNA562643) | freshwater metagenome | isolation source: river surface water | place: USA:Blue River Watershed | collected 2017-08-18 | reverse complement strand
TGAGGATAAAAAATGAATTTGCAGGAATAGAAAAACCCACCTTATTATTTACATAATGAGATGAGCCATCATTAAAACGCCACTTTGATGCATCGACAGATACTGGAGAGCTACCACTGTTATAAACCTCCACCCACTGATGATTTGCATTTGACCCTTTGGGGTCGTACATAATCTCACTTATTTCCAAATTCGCAGATGCTATGACGGGCATCACGACAGCAAACAAAATAATAAAGTGGATTAAAAAAATTTTCATTTTACTCTAATACTTTTTTGAGTACATCCTCGGGTACCTCTTTGGCAGGTACTCTCATCTGCCAAGGGTCAGGCTTTGGGACAGCCTGATCTTCTGTTTTTATTTCTTCAATTTTTTCTTGTACTGGTTCTACTGCAACAGGAGTCTCGATAACTACAGGTTCTGGTTCTGGAATTACCACTTCTTCTATCTTGGGAATTTCAATTGTTGGTTCTGGTTGTATATTTATTTTTGGAAGTTCTATGATTGGTTCTGGGGCTACTTCTTGCTTTGGTACCTCTAATACAGGAACATATTCTGGTTCTGGTATTTTAACCTCTTCTATCTTTGGTATTTCTATTACAACTTCGGGGGCATTAACCACTTCTACTTTTGGAATCTCTAAAACAGGAGTAGGTTCTGGAATTTTAACTTCTTCTATTATTGGAACTTCCACTATAGGCTCGGGGATCATCTCTTGCTTTGGTACATCTACTACAGGAGCAGGGATAGGAGTAGGAGTTTTTTCTTCTACGACAGCTGGAGCAATTACAGTTCCAGCGGCAGCAGCAGGAGCCACACGAGCAAGAAGATCTTTGAGTGAAGATTTCTTTTCTTCAGAAGCTTCCCTACTAGGTAGGACCACCTTGGGCTTTACCGGATTTACATGAGGAGCTTCTGGCTTTTTAAGTGCAGACAAAGACATAGGTTTTACTATTTCTTTTTTGACTTCTACTACCTCTGGAACTTTTTTATCATCTAGATCCTCTGGCTTTTCATTCTTTATCTTATTCAGTAAATCTTTTAGTAATGGTGATGGTCCGTGAGTTTTTTTCACAAAAGGCTTTGGTGCGAATTTTGGATTTGGGGCACCATTCCTAGGAGGAAAACTCTTAGCTGGGAATTTACCATCACGATGTGAATATTCCTTTTGAGGTTCATGCTCTACAGCGGCAGTAAATGATGAAGTCACACGAGATCCATCTGCTTTGAATTCGATACCTAGGGCTGCTAGTGGTTGAGAATTCACAGCTTCTTGCTTGAAAGCTTTTGGAGTGATGAACCCCTTTGCTGCCTCTAGATTTCCCTCTTTTATTTTAAATAGACAATCCTTGCAGTAGATAGGCTTCTTTGGATCTGGCTCAAATGGGACCATGATCTCTTTTGCACAGTTCAGACATGAGGCTTTGAATTTACCTATAACATCCGGATTGTCTGTAGATTGCAGAGTACCACTCCAGCGCATAATCTCGGATTCTACTTCTTCGCGGGGCTTTGTATAAAGCGCACGAGATGATTCTACTATTTTATCTTTCACATTCGCAGTGAGGTCTACCTTTATCGGTGGGAGTGTGGTCGCAGAAAATGGTCGACTAGTGATACCGTCGATCATCAATTTTAGGTACACGTGATAGTTCGGCAGGTTCACCAAATCCTGAGCCATGAATTCAGGCTCGAATTCTTTTTCCAGAAAATCTGCATCGTCTGCACCTACACGGAATATGATCATAGTACCCACGTTTCCAAAAACAGCATCACGAACCTTACTACCATCCTTGTTTTCAAGCTGAGCAGTATATTGGTGGGCGACGATTAGATTCAGGCGGTATTTGCGGGCCTCGGATAGGATATTTGCAAATGAATCTGTAGCAAAGTTCTGAAACTCGTCGACATACAGATAAAAGTCCTTACGATCATTCTCGGGGATACGTACGCGCTCCATGGCAGCGAGCTGGATCTTTGTGATGAGCATTCCTCCCAATAGAGCAGAATTGTCTTCACCGACGCGTCCCTTTGATACGTTCACCAGGAAAATCTTGCCATCATTCATGATGTCAAAAATATTGATAGTAGATCTCGGCTGACCTACGACATTACGAATGATAGAAGTCGAGAGGAATTGTCCGACTTTGTTTTGGATCGGAGCGATGGCTTCATTTCTGAATTGATCACGCCACTGCTCGTACTCGTGCACCCAAAAAGCTTTGACCACTGGGTCCTTCAAATTACCTATGATCATCTGACGATAATCTTTATCCACTAGGATACGAGGAATACCTAGGAGTGTAGTACCTGGGGTATCTAGGAGCGCGAGGATGGCATTGTTCAGTATGTATTCCATACGACTACTCCATGCATTGGCCCAGATTTTTGTAAAGATTCCCATCAGACCTGAAGCTACTAGGTGCTTGTACTTTGGGTCATCGAGTTGTAGTACGTTGAAGCCGATATGAAAATCAGTATCTGCCGGATTGAAATATATAACATCTTTTACTCGATGCTCGGGTATCAGATGGAGTACTTCTTCTACTAGCTCGCCGTGAGGATCCACTACACAGATACCCTCGCCATTTTGAATATTCTGTACTATAAGATTAGAAAGGAGTACAGATTTACCTGTACCAGATTTTCCCAATATGTACATATGCTGGCGACGATCTTTTCTTTTTATACCAAAGACATTCGCAGAATTGCGGAAATTTGTCTTGCCGAAATATGTAATATCACGATTGTGTGGGATATTGTTATCCATTGCATTTATTATATCACATATGTTAAGATGAAAACATGTTTAAATACATGCAGACAAATTTCCTTCCGCTACCTCCCATCTACACATCTTAGTAGTTGGTATTTGTATTGTATATTTCTCGAAATATTGAATGTAAGAACCAGCTCCTAAGCTGGATTTTTATTTGTTAAATACAAATATTTGTTCTTTTTTGCACATTCAAAACTACATAATATAATAAGAAAACATGAAAAACATCTTAATCATCGGAGCTGGGGATATCGGATATCCACTAGCCCTAACACTCTCTTCCCTTTTTGATGGAAGTATCTACGTAACACGCAATGATAAATCCAAGGGATTCAATGGTTTGGAAAAAACCTGTACTTGTGGATATGATAATGTAAAATTCGTAAAGAATGCAGATGTCATCATCCTAGCAGTACGCCCAGCACAATTAGAAAGCGTACTCACAGAAATCGCCCCCTACCTGACTGAGGACAAAGTCCTCATCTCTATCGCAGCATGTAAAAAAACTGAACTTATCCGCAGTATCGTCGGACCAAATGTTCAGATTGCACGTGCTATGCCCAATGTCGGTTTGTCTTTTCAGAAATCAATGACATTTTTATGTTTTGATTCAAAAAATACAAACACAAATTTTAACTCTGCATCTATGATATTCTCAATTCTCGGTGAGATTGAAATAATCCCCGAAGAGATGATGAATGCAGGAACTATCTTCTCAGGATCCATGCCCGCCATAATGGCCAAGCTTTTTGGATCTTGCGGTAAACCACCTAGGGTCTATTTAAATAATGGGTGTCTTGAGACTATAACAGTTATCAGGAATATCCTGACTGAGATAACTCTGGAAAATGGATTTAGTAATGGAGAAGAGATAATCAACCAGGTATACGATGGTCTGTATCAAATCACCACAACAGGAGGTAAATCATTTGAAGAAGTTATTCACGATGTGGCCACTCCTGGCGGATGCACTCAAGCCATGCTGACCAAGATCGACATGGATGAATGGCTTCGAGCCGGATTAGCAGACAACTACAGAAAAATCTGGAAGGAAATGCTTCAAGATGTAATAGGCGCAGGAATAGCTCGCCTAGGAAAAATGTAATTTAATTTACCCAAACAAAAAATGCTCACGTATACACGTGAGCATTTTTATTATATGACGCTGTCTTGATAACAACTTTCACAATACACGATATCTGGACTATCTGGAGAGTAACTAGTCTCGAATGTATTCTCACAACCTTCTCTCATACAGGACCTAGACCATAGTTTTGGTTTATTTATAAATTTAAAACGTTCCAAAAATCTACAATTGTGACACATATGAGGTAGTGGTATTCCGATACGCTTATAGAATTGCAATTCGATTGGGACTATTCGATATGCACGTCGACAAGATTCGCAGGCAATGATTTCTTTTGTGATACTATCCGACACATCATTTATAGAGTCAGGAAGATCTGCACCCTGAATTGTAGTCTGGAATTCACGGGCATTTGGCTCACGCCATGAGAATCCATGCTCGAGGGCAACACTAGCATCAAGTGGCATATAATCTTGCGCCAAGCTCTCATTGTAAGCCAGTGGTGAAAATTCAGATGGGAAAAATTCTCCGTATCTGTACTCCCGACCAACAGAATCTACATATGGCATTTCATCCATATGACTTTTTATCTCTTCTACTAATTTGAAATATTCTTCTTTTGTATACTGCTTGTTTAAAATACAATATTTCTTTTTCTTTAATCCTACACAACCAAAACAATCAGAAGCACCTACGCAGTAGGCACTGTATTCTAGATTGCTTGACTCCGCCCAGCAATTAAAACAATATTTCAGATTGAATGAATTCTCCCCACAAGTTACACATTCATATGCATTTTCTACTCCCATAAAGAGCTGGACACAGTCATAAGAATTCGCTGCTTTTAACACACTGATCTCTATATATCTCAGATTCTCCCCTTCATCCACAGAGATAGAATCTCGGACATTTTTTGAATTACTGATTCTCTCCCCTGTGCAATTTACATTCTTTATCCCATGATAGTATTTCACAGGAAATTTCTGCCAGAATTCCAATACGGCAGTTCGCAATTGCTGGATTGATTCATTGGAATCCAGATTCAATTCCTTCATCTTGGCTTCATACTCTTCTTTTGAAAGAGGTTCATTGAAAAAGTAGTAAGATTTATTTCTCAGATTCACACAACCAAAACAATTCGTACAACCACGGAGACCCTTTGAGAACCAGACATCAACACAACTCTCACAATCTAGAGAATAAAATATTTTGTAAGATTTATATACCATCACACCTTCATAGCACAATTCATCCTCTATTATCTCGTGTGAGTCAAAAGAATCTTTTATATTTGTGGCTTTGACTAGATATGCTGAATTCTCCACGAAATCAGAATCAAAACAGAGGTATGCATTGCGCAATCTCCCCGCCTCGTTGCAGTAATCTGAATCAATCATAAATCCAGCAGAAGATTTTGCTGGTAGTGGCACACGAGAAAATAGATCTCGGAACTGGGAGAAGAATGGCAAAGACTTGTCATAATCAACTCCGTAATCTATCGGGTCCCAGGCATCGCCATGCCAATAAGTATTCTCATAAGTATTCAAATTCGCCTCTGGTGGAAAACCTGAAAAAGAATCGAGATCCGTATGCGCATCTTTTCTGCGAAACAAATTGCGTTCATTTCTAAAAGAGAGACGGCGCACCATACGACACTCCGGACACCAAGTCGGTTCGGGAACCTTGAGCATCTCGTAAAACAAAAAATCATCAGAGTCTATAGTGAAATCATTTTTACAGTTTAAACAGGTTTTATTTTTAGGATTCATATTCAAATTATATACAATTTTATTGATTTCAAGTCTATTGACATTTCATCATAAAAGATTTATAATATATAAAAAATTAAAGCACTCAATGAAGAAGAAAATCAACCTGATTGCCATCGCAATCTTTATTTTTGGAATAGTTTCCAAATCTTATGCACAAGACACCCTGCAAATTAAACTTGGATTTCTGTTTGTACCACAAGCAGTAGTCAATCTACATGCCACCGAAAAAGGAGCAACTACCGTAATACCTTTATTAGCAGTAACTTCCTTTATAAAAGGGAATAATGTGATAAACGTGATTTACGTAACACCCTTCAATGCAATGCAATTGGTATACTATAATCAGTTCTCCAAAGAATCGGGAGCTTACATAGTAGGAAACAAAAACATTCAAGCTAGAGGAGGTTATGCTGGAATAGGAATTACTCGCTATGTAGCGAAGAACCCAGCAAATCTTTTTTTTGAAATTGGCACCTCTTGGGACAAATGGAATCCTCAAGTGCACGTAGGGGCAATAATCCCTATGACTTTCAAAATTAAATAAACAACAAATTAAAAAAATTAGCAGGTGAACCAATAGGTTCGCCTGCTCTTTTTTTATCCATACAACTCTTTTTTTATTTTATCTAATTCTGAAATAATTCTTTCATCAATAATTTCTGTAAATCTTTCAAAAGATTTACCATCTTTATGAACTAATTCAGTAAACATTTTTATTGGGCGCAAATCCCAATGCTTACCAGCCCTATATACACCTGCATCTTCATACAGAGGAGCATAAGCCACCATTTTGGATTCTTCTAACCCATCAATTTCTGTATGATGTCCAAAATTAATAATCTCATAAGCATATTTATTCACTGGGCCATTTGGATCATGCTTGTAATGATAATAATATTTTCCTATTTTTGGTTCCATGGTTATTTTCTTTTATGAGTAATAATATATTCGACTATCTGACTACCTAAAATAGCTAAGATTAAAAATACTCCATATGTGATCAATCCTGACCAAAAAGAAACAGGAATATTCTTGATACTACCCAGGACAAAAGCAGACAGCCAAGATACGAGAGATACAGCTCCGAATGCAAAAGACAACCTGCGAACTTTTACATATTTATGGTGTGAATTTACATCAGAGAAATTCAATTTTGAAAGAGAGCCGTGTGTAATCCGTGCAAATAGGTATCCATTGATAATGATGAATCCCACGATAGTCATCTTCAATAGGAATTTTGACGACATAGAATACGCAGATATATCAGATAGGAATATAGCGATACCAGATAGTACTATGAACCATAGACTGGTCCAGATAATACGAGATAGGACCTCTAGTGTATTGTTCTCGGTCGGATTTATCTTTTTGTCTTTTATATATACATTGAATAGCACATCCGATGCCAAAGCACTGCCCATACCTAGTATCACAAAAAATACATGAGTCATGACAGATGCCTGTTTGTATTCTTCAAAAAAATTTACTATTTCAAACATATTTTTATTATACGGATTTTCATTTAATAAACAATAAATTAAATAATTTATTGTTAGAAAACTTCTTTTTTATAACACTCTTCACAATAGATAATTTCATTATCTATGTCGTATGCAGTAGAAAAAATATTCTGACATTGTCCGCCCAAATGAGAATCGTGAACTTGAGTGTTCCTGTATTCAAATTTTACAGGATGCTCCCCTTCGCACATACACTTAATTTCTTTTAAAATTGGAGGAGCCATAAATAACTGTCTTCTTGAAAATCTGCAATTCGAACAATACCTAGGTATAGGTAAATTGGAATTTTTTAAAAAAGATAATTCATCAGGAATAATACGGTACGCCTTCTCACACAAAGAACAACCAATTATTTCTTTTGTTATATTCTCATCAACATCACTAATAGAATCAGGAATATCTACTGATTTTATAGTGGTATTATATTCTCTTAAATTTGCATCTCTCCATATGAACCCAGCCTTTTCAACATCTTCTTTATTTGAAGGAAATTGATCATTTATCAATGTTTCGTTGTACGCAAATGGAGACATCTCTATCGGGAAAAATTCACCGTATCTATATACAATATCTCTTTCATTTACATAAGGCATATCATCCATATGTTTTTTAATTTTTTCAACAAGATCAAAATATTCTTCTTTTGTATATTGCTTATTAAAAAGACAATACTGTTTATCTTTCAAGCCAACACAACCAAAACAATTTTTAGATCGTCGCATGTTTATACAGTATTCCAACTCCTGGCATCCAGGCCAACATTCATAACAAAATTTTATTTGATCAACTTGCTCCCCTACAATCATACATTCATAGATTTGAGAGGCGCTGACGCCCCAGCAGGTATAATCATAAGAATCGCTAGCGCCACCAAATGGAACATCCTGCACGTATTTTAAATTTTGACCTTGTTGTACGATATAACTATATTTTACATTCTTACTATCCTTTATATCTTCACCTAATACATCCTGATTTCTAAAACCAAGCATGTATTTTACAGGAAATTTTCTCCAAAATTCTTCTGATTTATACCTAGCGTCAAAAAATCCTGACCATGTATCCAAATTCATAGATTTAATTTTTTCGAAGTATTCTTCTTTTGTATATTGTTGATTAAAAATCTTGTAAGTAGAATTTCTAAGATTTACACAACCAAAACAATTTGTACATCCAACACAATTTTTAGAAAACCACACATCAACACAATTCTCTGAATTAATAGATCCAACTGTATGATAACTTTTATCAACACGAACATTGTCATAGCAAAATTCACTATTATAACAACTAGTTAAATCAAAACAATTTTTAAGCATACTACCATTACAACAATATGCGCAATCTTCCATAAAAGTAGCATTAAAACAAAGATATGAATTTTTCATATCGTCACACATATTTGAATAATCACAATTCACACATCTCTGCATTGATTTTGCAGGATATGGCACAGTATATAAAAGATCTTTTATTTGAGTAAAAAATGGAATAGAAAAATCATAGTCACGACCGTAATCAAAAGAATCCCAATTATCGCTATTCCAATATGACTGCTCGTATAGAGTCAAACCTGCATCTGGGTGAACACCTGTAAATATTTCTTTTCCAGTAACTGCATCTACCCCTCGAAATAAATGCCAAACATTGCGCCAGATTATTCTGCGCTTATACCTACACTCCGGACAAAATGTCGGAGGTGGGACTTTTATCTTCTCATAGAATGAAAAATCATCTGGTTCGATCATAAAATCACCCTTACAATTCTGACATATTCTACTTTCTTTATTTAACATCATATTTTTTGCAATTTCCTGCCCCGTAGGAAGTACTCTTTCCTTTGAGGTGGCATGCTCTTGTTTCTATTTGCATAAAATTTTATATATGGTATATTATATGTATTGATGTCCTTCGGGACTTCCGAGAATACCCGCCTTGTGCGGGTATTCGATTTTTAGGACAAGATTTTATTGAATAATTGAATAACTATTTGTAAATCTCTCTTATTAATCTTCCCTACTTTTCTCAATAACCTATTCGAGCTAATAACTCTCATTTGAGAGAATACTACGACACCACTTCCTCCTTCTTCATATTCAACTTTATAATGATATTTGTCAACAAAATGATTCTTACTCGTCAAAGGAAAAACATACATTGTATGCCTATTTATTACTTTTAAAATTAATACTGGTCTCTCAAAAGTCTCGTGTTTACCATCCATCTCTTTACCGATATTCAAACCCATAGTAGTCCACCAGATATCTCCTGCGTGAAAATTAAAATCATCACCTATTTCTTTTTTATTAATAGACTTTTTTAAAGTATTCCAATTATCAAAATCTTTTTCCATAAAGATATTATATTACCTCCTGCTGATAACATTTTTCACAGTAAACAATCTCCGGTCTTTCTGGGGCGTAGCTAGTCTCGAATTCATTCTCACAACCATCCTTCATACATGTACGGTGCCAGAGCTTACGAGGAGTGCGCTTGTTTAGGCGATCACGAAAACGACAAGGGAAACATTGCTCTGGTAGTGGTACATTTATCTTTTTATGCAACAGCAACTCTTCAGAAGTTATTTTAAAAGCTGTCGCACAAGCAGTATGCTTTTTCTTTTCAACATCAGAATCTTGAGACTTGCAACTTATGATTTCATTCAAAATACTTTCATCTGTCTCTTTGATCGATTGGGGAATATTTTCATGACTCATAGTTACCACATAACTACGCGCATCACGATTATACCACCGCCAACCCTTACTTAGGACTTCTTCTTTGGTCATTGGGTAATAATGCTGAGCCACTGTCTCATTATAAGCAAATGGGGATATTTTAGTGGGGAAAAACTCACCCCATTCCCCACCTTCTTTCATGTGGTCAATAATTTTTCTAATCAAAATTTCATATTCTTCTTTGGAATATTGCTTATTCAAAATACAATATTTATTTTTATTCAAAGCAACACAGCCAAAAATAGAATCACAACTAAAACAATTTTCTACGTATTTACAATCGAAAATATTCCACGACCGAGAGCAACCTATGCTCCTTGCTGAGTAACCAACACCCTCCATCTCATAATCAAGCTCATTATACGCCATTTCTGTGACGTCTAAACAATTTTTCATATACCAAGCATCCTGACAATAACTTGAATCTTCTGTATCAAAGACACAAAAACAATCCTGGCTATTCTTGAGATTCTCAAGATAAGAACCATTAGAATTTAATATTTTTTGCCCGACATAATATTTAGTAGGTAAACTCAAGGCCAATTCTATGTGCTTTTTTAGAACCATATCAATCTCAGACCTAGTATATTTAAATTCGGATAAGCGCTTTTGATATTCTTCTTTTGTAAGTTGTTCATTGAACCAATAATAAGATTTGTTTCGCAAATTTACACTGCCAAAACAGTCATTGCACCCTTTGCAATCCTTTAAAAAATAGCTATTAAAACAATCAGTGCAATTATCTAAATATGCAGAATTCGAACATTTTGTACAAAAGATACACTCATACAAAAGTTCACAAGAAAGTATACTGTTGCAATCAATGCATTCACGACTTTTCCCATACAATGATCCGTACATAGAATCCTCACTAGCATCAGAACCAAAAACCATATAACAATTTTTTAAATCTTGAGATTGATTAGTATAATCGCTGTTAACACATCGAAAATGAGCTACGCTCACTTTTGGGGTTCGTTCTCTCAAATCTTTAAATTGCTCGAAAAATGTTTTAGAAAAATCAAAATCACATCCATATTGAAATCTATCCCAATCATCACTCCACCAGCATTTTGTGCAGTATACAGGACCCGAATATTCTGGATTGTAGATAGAGACCATCGGATTTAGACATTTTGAACAATTCCTACGATAAAGATCCCATTCATTGCGATCAGAAATTCTTCTTTGATATCGACAATCCGGGCAAAATGTCGGAGCAGGCACCTTCATCTTTTCATAGAATGAAAAATCATCAGGTTCGATGTTGAAATCTTTTTTACAGTTTTGGCAGTTTTTTGTTTCCATATATTTAAGCTATCTCGCGTAGATAACACTCATCGCAAGATATCTTTTCATAACCCCAATCTTTTGGATAGTATCCGACAATATCTTTGGAACAATATGTACATTTATAAGCCTCACCTTTTGTTTGAGATAGTGTCACCATTCTATTCTTTGTTCTCACATCAAAATGAACTCGAGGTATCGCGATATTATTGTTCTTCAAAAAAGACAATTCTGCATCAGAGATGTTATACCTCCATCCAGTCACTGGGCAGATGAGTGCCTGCTTTGAAAAATTAGAATCTACATCATTTATCAAATCAGGAATTTCAGATGTCTGTATCCCCTCTATCTTTTGATCATGTGCATCATCCCAATACCCTCCTAGTTGTCTTACGTAATCTTTTGCAACTTCAGGAAAATAAATACAAGAAGTAGAAAAATCATAAGAACAGAGTCCCATAGAATATGGAGGAAACTTTCCGTATTCTCCTCGCTCTTTCATATCGGATATAATTTTATCTTTCAGAACTTCGTATTCTTCTTTTGTATATTGCTTGTTTAGAATGCAGTATTTTTTCTTACGCAGAGAGACACAGCCAAAACAATAATCGATCTCCAGACACTGATCACAGTATTCCGAATACTTAGCTCCATCACACCAGATAGAGTACCTCAGATCATACGAATTCGTACAGGCACTGTTGTTACCGGAAAGCTCCATGAACCAAGACCCAGTCAGGTCTATACAATCTTTTGATTTTGTTCCGCGAAGACAATTTATGCAATTTTCAGAATCTTCCCAGCTAAATACATTGGTACAGTTATTGCAATTAGTCATATTTGTACCTATGGAATTATATGTCTTCACGTTGAAACTTTCTTTGTGTACAACATTCTTTTTTAGGATTTCTGTATATCTATTTTTGTGATTCTCCAGATCAGCATGAGAACCCAGATTAATACTCTTCATCTTTTCCTCATACTCTTCCTTTGTGTATTGAATATTTTCTATGCAATATGATTTGCCACGTAGATTCCAGCACATAAAACAATTTGAACAATTCCGACAGTCGTACATAAAAGAACAGTCGATACAATCCCTGCAGTTTTTTGAGAAAAATAAATGATACGAACTAAAACAATAAGTACAGTCGTAGCACTGATCAAGAGTATATATGTGTGAAATATCAATCGAGTCTTTCACTCCAAAAGCACGATATCCATAGAGAAGATTCTCGCACTTAACAAGAGAACGTGACAAGTAACAATTCTTTGACTCCCACGCATCATCACACCAATCACAATCAGTATTCTGTGCACCTTGTTGATGAGGGCGAGGTACTTTTTCTTGAAGCTCTTTTAATTGATCAAAGAATGGTCGACTTGGATCATAATCCTGACCATAGTCCATTGGATCCCAAGCATCGCTATACCACTCTTTTGAAGTGTAAATAGGATATCTAGCATTATCAGGTAAAATAGTGATCATTTTCTCACCAGAAAGATCTGACTTCCCTGCTCTGAATTTACCAAACGGCCAAAAAGCCATGTGGTGCTTCCAGCGACATGGAGTACAAATATCCGGGACAATCAGACCAATTTTATTATATTGAACAAGCTCTGTAGGCGTAATAGTAAATTCTTGCTTACAATTCTGGCATATTTTGGTCTCGGGAGTCATATTTTTATTCTGCTATATATTTACCCAAATAGCAATATTTAGATTAACGGCTCAGAGGCTTTTTCTTCTTTTACTTCTATCTTTTCTTCATGTCCTTCTTCACCTTTACCCTTTCTCATAATAGCGGCTTTTTCCTGGGCAGAACGGACGATAGTAGATTCCTCTTCTTCGATCAGCTTACGGGCATCATCAGCAGTAATAGCATATTTTAAACGAGAAGAAGCTATAACTTCATCTCTGTATGATGGATGTGTCGGTGGTAGTACGCGAAGTGTCTCGGCAGAGAATGGATCATAACTCTCTCCATCGATAGTCATCTTGATATAGAATTCTCCCACTCCGAGGTTGATCATATCTTTGACGTCGAATATAGGGGCGAACTCGGGCTTCAACTTTACTGCATCATCTCCACCTACGCGGAATGATATTATAGATCCCACGTTTCCGAGAACCGCTTGCTGGACCTTTGGTAATAGCTGTCCCACGTACTGGTGAGCGACAGTCAGATTCAATCCGTACTTACGAGCCTCGGAGAGAATGTTTTCAAATGTATCCGTCACGATGTTCTGGAACTCGTCTACGTATAGATAAAAGTCCTTACGTGCATCGTGCGATAGTTTTGCACGGGCCATACCGGCCTGCTTGATCTTGGTCAGGAACATAGCTCCAAAGAATGAAGAGTTCTCTTCTCCGATCTTTCCTTTTGAAAGATTGATGAGTAGAATTTTTTGCTCATTCATAATCTTTTCGATATCAATCTTGTTTTCTTTTTGCCCAAAGATATTTCGGAGCATCGGATCAGAGAGGAATTGCCCCAGCTTGTTCACGAGCGGGATGATAGCGTCTGTATCAAATTTTTCGGACCAGTCCGCGAATTCAATAGCCCAGAATCTCTTGACCATGTCGTCCTCGATATACTCTACGACTTTTTGACGGTAGTTACGGTCAGTCAGCATCGAGATCATACCGCGCATAGTAGCATGTGGGTAGTCGAGCAATGCGAGTACAGTAAAGCGAAAAACGTGCTCAAGTCTGGGAGTCCAGTTCGCACCGAATTGTTTACGGAGCACCTCGATCAACCCTTGGGTCAACTGGTGCTTGAAAGTAGGATCCACATTTGATAGTGGATTGAAAGATGCCGGATAATCTACATCTCCTGGGTCTAGAATACACACATCCCCCACTCTCTCTTTTGGGATAAAACCTAATATATCATCGATGAATTCTCCGTGAGGGTCGATCACACATACACCATGCCCGTAGGCTATGTCTTGGCGGACCATGAGCTCCTGAATCTTGGACTTTCCCACCCCGGACTTGCCTATTATATATAGATGGCGTCTGCGGTCTACACGCTTGATACCAAAAACGAACTTCTTTTCTTCAAGAGAAGCCACGTAGTTAGTACGGCCGATAAATGAGATATCTGCAGGTTCATCCTTGCCTAGTACTGGTAGGTCTGGTGGTGGAGGAGCGTATTTGATTATCTGAATCTTGTTTGGTTTACTGAAAGACATATATAAATATATTGTAGCAAATAAAAAATAAAAAAAGTAGCGATACTCTATGTCAAGATAATCAAATATAGTATAATTATATTTATGACAAAAGAGCACAATATACTAGAAGATGTTATCGAGGCGCCAGCAATCGCCCTCGAGAAGACTGTCGGAGCTGTAGAGAATCTAGAACATGCAATCATGGACGGCAAAATCGTTAAAAGTGGAAATTCTTATTTAAAAAAATTAGGCCCCGGACTCATCACGGGTGCAGCAGATGATGATCCATCTGGCATCGCTACGTATTCACAGACTGGTGCACAATACGGCACAGGACTACTATGGATGGCGGCATGGACATTCCCCCTCGTCGCTACTATCCAGGAGATGTGTGCTCGTATCGCATTAGTGACTGGAAAGGGTCTCGCGGCAAATATAAAAAGTATGTACTCAAAAAAAGTACTCTATTTTTGTACAATACTACTATTCCTAGCAAATACACTAAACATCGGAGCGAATCTAGGTGCTATGGCAAAAGCGATACAGCTCATAATCCCTGCATTTAATTTTACAATTTTAATAATTTTGATTGGAATCGTCGGGTTACTGTTACAGATATTTATCTCATATCAAAAATATGCAAGCTATCTAAAATGGCTATCTCTGGCATTGCTTTCATATGTGGCCACAGGATTGATAATACACATGGACTGGTCCGTATTGCTACATGACGGATTGGTACCTCATCTCACATTTGATAACAACGAGATACTGCTGATCACAGGAATACTCGGAACCACAATATCACCATACCTATTCTTCTGGGAGACTGGCCAAGAAGTAGAAGAGCAGATAGCCGAAGGCAAGACTACAGTACTATCTCGAAAAGGTACGAATGACAAAGAGATTCGCAAGATGCGCATCGATGTATGGAGCGGTATGTTCTTCTCAAACCTCGTCATGTTCTTTATCATCGCAGTTTGCGCAACGACATTATTCAAGAACGGAGTTACCAATATAGACACGGCTGCTGATGCAGCGCAGGCACTAGCACCATTTGCAGGTAAATGGGCATTCATACTATTCACCCTAGGTATCATAGGCACTGGAATGCTATCAATACCGGTACTGGCAGGATCTACTTCCTATGCTATGTCTGAATCATTTGGATGGAAAGAGGGATTGTACAGGAAGCTAAAAGAGGCTCGTGCATTCTACGGAGTGATCATCATATCTACCCTACTCGGTATACTGATAAACTTTATAGGGATAGACCCTATCAAAGCCTTAATCTACTCAGCTATATTCAACGGAATGGTAGCTCCGATTATAATATTCTTTATCGTCGGTATCAGTGGTAGTCAAAAGATAATGGGTAAATACAAAAACAAAAAAATTACAAATATTATCGGCTGGTCTATAGCAGTAATCATGAAAGTCGCATCTATCTGGGCAATGATCGAAATATTCACATAATAAAAATCGCTCCCACGGGAGCGATTTTTATTTTCTCATTATCATATGCTTTCCCCAATGTATTCTATTCCAAGCCCTCTCGTGAAAGAAATACATCATGATACTAATAACATTGGATATAATCACAAAGATTATAGTTTTCTCCGCACTCTGAGTCACCAGATACGCAATTGAACTGTCCAATAAAATACTGATCAATCTATAAGTCACGGCTTTAGCTATAGAACGTTCCCTCTTTTCTCTGTGCATAGGATACTTTAAATTAAAAATTATTGAATAAAAAAAATTGATTCTGCGGAGTCATATCGTGCAAGCTTACAAAGACACAACTGACGCAACAATACTGTTTATTATAGCATTAAAAAATACATAACAAAAAATGCACACATCTTGCGATGCATGCATTTTAATACATAATTCAGGAATTAAAATGAATCACTGAACAAACTAAGGCAATAAAGCCTAAAATCAAAAACCCTTTAATCCACGGAAGAGCAGGATGTTCTTCTTTTTGATATTCAGGTTGCCTAGCATATCTAGGTGAAATCTTGGGAGAAGCAGAGCCAGGTTCTTTACTTTTATCCGCTGATGGCTTTTTATTTTTAAAAGCAATAACATTGTAAAAATAGAAAAAAGCTAAGATAAAAAACACGACAGATACACCCAGAAGATATTGATGATATTCTGGACCAAGTATTGTAGTGTCCCCACTAAAGAAATAATAAAGACCTAATGATCCTAAAGAAAAAAAGCTAAAAGCTAAAATGATTTTAAAAGACTTTTTCATACACGATTTATTTTTGTTTTTTTAAAACAATATCACGATTAGCTAGATATGTCAATGATACAATATACTTAAAATACCTATCCTCTGAGTAATCTGAGACACCTCAAGTGGTTTGACAAAATAATATTTAAAATGTAATGTAAAATTAATTAATTGAATTTTATTAAACCAAAAAACAAGTCCCCCTTCAGGAGGCAATAAATTGAAAACTAAAAACACAGTTACCTACATCTTGATCATATTGATCTTGATGATTATCACATCTTGCGGTCCTAGTGCCGAAGAAAGAGCCGCTCGGGAGAAACCTATCTCTGAAAAAATAAAAAGTGAAGGGATGGTTAACGGAGTGGTGTATGTAGAACTCATCAATGGAGATAGCATAGACTGTAGTAATACCTCAGTTACCGAAATCTACGCTCTTAGGATTACCCTAACCCTAACCAAATTTAAGAAAGAACACCCAAAGATGAGAGTCATATCTTCCGATGTTCAATATTTTAGCGAGGGTAATGGCAAGACTTATCCTGTTGGTATACAAATTATTTTTGAACCGAAAGAGATACCTAGGGTGGAAAAACGACCAGAATGGATGGATAATTTAGTTGAAGGAACTATATCTATACCCAAAGGTGGTACGCTCTGTGGGACTCTGGGTATGACAGAAAAAGAGGCTTTAGATTTTGCCAGGGCCAATGATATAAAGTATTGGTATGAGGGTAAAATCTTGAAAGTTGATATCCAGCCAGAAGACTGGATAAACTTTAAAACAAAGGTGGTAAAAGAATGGAAAAAGGTAAAACCTTTTTACCACAACCGTGGGCATTCTTAAGGAAATGAATGTGCAAAAAACAGAAAATGCGTCAGTTACCCAAACTGGCGTATTTTTATATATAAAACTCAACATAGTTGCAAAAATTATTAAATAAGGTAATATATAGTCTATTGAGTTTTTGCTCGATATTTATGGGCCGTTAGCTCATCTGTAGCACAACAGAAGCAAATTTAAGTTATTAGGTTTAGTGTAAAGTTATTCATGGGCCGTTAGCTCATCTGGTAGAGCACGTCATTTGCAATGACGGGGTGGCAGGTTCGAGTCCTGTACGGTCCACACGTTGAAAAAGTAGCCCCGACTTTGGTCGGGGCCTTTTTCTTGTGTGGACCGTAAGCAAATGAACTGCTTCATTTGCGCCAGGACGAGAAAGACTTTTCTGTGATTTGTTTACAAATCCAGAAAAGTACCCGCGACCGTAGGGCGAGAGATTCCTGTAGAACGAAAATGGATACTGGTCATGTAATGACCGAGATTCCTGTACTTTCCACAAAAAAACGCCTTCGGGCGTTTTTTCTTTTATCTCTTTTTTATTGCCAATTCCAATATATGATCTATGAATTCAGCCATGTTGGATCCGACAGCATACAGAGCCTTTGGTGTCAGAGATTCATCAGTGAGCCCGGGAAGAGTATTCACCTCCAGAGCATATATCCCCCGCTTTGGATGAATCATAAAGTCACTTCGAGAATAATGAGACAAGCCTAATTCTTTGTGTATCAATCGAGCTAGATGTTCGAGCTCTATCTTTTCATCTGGACTAAAATTACCCGGACAAATCTCCTTGGATATCCCACTGTATTTTGCATCATAATCAAAGAAAACTTTTTTCTTTGGAATACGAATCTCGATCGGTGGCAAACTATAGTAATCCTGACCACGAAAACCTTCGACTACGGCGACAGTCGCCTCTTTACCATTTATCAATTCTTCTACTAGTGCGCTAGTATTATTTTTAGCGTACTCAATAAATACATTTACCAAATCAGAAGTTGTCTTGCATACATGAATACCAACAGAGGATCCAGAGGCTACGGGCTTTACTATCCATGATGGTGGCATACTTTTTGCTACATGAAGCGCACAGTGTTGTGCATAAAAAGCGAGCTCCCCATCCGTCTCTTCATCGTATACAGGGAAAAGCATATGCTTTGGAGTCTTGATACCAAAATCAGAAAATCTTTCTTTTGATAGGACCTTGTTGTACCCAACAGCAGAAGCAAAAGCCCCAGATCCAGTGTATGGTACATTCAACTGATCAAAGAGTTGCTGAATCTTGCCATCCTCGCCATAGTCTCCATGCAGAGCATTGAAAACTACATCCACCTTTTGTCTGACGTCGTGAGGTGCTATAGGTAGACCATTTACATGCCATATACCATCTCTATCGATCAATATATCAATAGCCTTGTATTTATGAGCTAGCTTTGGTCCGCGTAGATGCGCCAAAACATTGCCCCCCGTAGAAAGTGACACATTGTATTCTGGGCTGATTCCGCCACGCACAACTCCAACTTTTATCATATTTTTATTATAGCAAATAAACTGATTTTTAATAAAATTTATAAATAGTTATTGAGCAGGAACTTGCGCAGGAGCGACTGGCGACGAGCAGAGCACAAAAATTCAGCAGAATTTTATGCGTGTCCTGTGAAATAAGCTATTTACAAATTTTATTTCTATTTTTTAAGCCAAAGATCCCAGACATGTTCTGCGATGTTTATAGGCTTGCCTTCCAGAGCAAAGAAATGCAAATCAATATAAGGCATAGAATTGCATTCTATGATGCCCCATCTCTGAGTATCAGGATCGGCAGTCGGATCACCTATAATCAGATCAAAGCCCGCCACGGGGATATCCACTATCTTGGCAGCTCTTTCAAATATCTCATGCATTTTGGGGTGAACCTCTGGTAGCATCTCGCGTGTATATCCGCCAAAGAATCTGCCAGTCTTGGCAGATAGATTTACAGTCCTACCATCTTCAAGGACACTATGGATACCCAGATTCTGCCGAGCGAGGAAATCCAGAGCATCCCTATCTATAACAATATCCCCCATGCGCTCATTTTTATTTTGATTTTTATTTTTTACTAAATCCTCGATACTACTATGGCCATCGCCAGTGACCGAAGGTGGATCTGCACGGAAAAATCCAACGAGTTTCCCATCAACTGTAGTGGCACGATATACGGAACCGAAAAGATGCTCCTCGACTACAACTGCAAGTGATATCACATGAGCAAGATCCAAGGCCTTCTTTAATTCCTCTTTTGTATTAATATTTGTTGTTGTATGACGACCACGTGAGCCAGATCTGGGTTTTACAATCACGGGCTTTTCTAACTTATCAAAAATCTTTTCTGCCACTCCAAGGAACAGAGCTGATCCTGCAGAGGGAGACGCAACTCCTTCTTTTCTCAATCTTTCTGATAAAATAAATTTATCATCTACCCAGGAATACCCCGAGCAAGACATCTGCGGAGGTACAGGGATACTCTCAAAATTTATACACTTACCATTTACAAATGCCCTATACTGCTCTATCGGTCGGCCAAACATTATAACCTGTTGCATTTTGATACCTCGACGCTCAGCCTCGTCCCATACTAATCTGGATCTACCCGTGACGGATTTATCCTTATCATCGCTATATTTCAAAAAACCAAAAAAAACAGAAATTTTATAAAAAAACTTCTCGAACAATTTAAAAAGAGTATGATTCTCATCAATTTTAAATATTTTCAAAAACATGCGTCCAATACGCCCGATAGTCTCGTCGAGTAGGTCAGAGATTAGCAGTAACCTATGATTTGTATTACTAGTACCACAGGCACTGCATTTGTTTCTTTTTGTATGTTCCATAAATTACCAGAAATAAAAAAATCCAAAAAACAGAATTAAATTTAAGACTGTTTTTTGGATATTTTTTTAGTGTCCTCCGATCATAAAATAACTTCTAAAATAAAGTATTAATGAATCGACTTCATATATTATATCACAGCGTTTTTAAATACCACAAGTATTACAAAAAGGCCTTATTCCTCTTGGCTCTATGGAATGTAATGGCGAATCTATGAGACTCCACGTTTGCAAGAATTATAGACTTTTTATGAGCTAAAATAATCTTTTCATCCCCCATCAGCGCCTTTGCTTTATGTCTTTCATCTTTTACTACACCTACTACTGGTATCTCATATTGATACCTAGACAATACCTGATGCGCTACATTTACCTGGGCAGTACCACCGTCCACTACGATCAGATTAGGCAACCCCCACTCTGTATGACGAAATCTACGAGACAAAATCTCTTCCAGAGCTCCAGTATCATTTGCATCTTTTTGGCTCTCGATTATAAACTTGCGGTATTCACTATTATCAATCTTGCCATCTGAAACAACAGTCATCACCCCTACCATATTCTTGCCAGACATATGGGCGACATCATACGCCTCGATACGAAAATTATTTTTCGTAGTAGATATCAAATCGTCCTTGATCAAAGCAACATCATTTATATGCTCCAATGCAAAAATCTTTTTCTTTATCTCTCCAGCGCGCTCAAATTCTTTTTCTTTTGCATACTTCATCATGTCTTTTTTCAAATTTACGATGACTTGCTTTTTCTTGCCCTGGAAAAATAATATTAAATTTTTAATATTATTTTCCTGATCCTTTTCTGGAATCAATGAGAGCTGTTTGTAAAATTGATAATTTTGCTTCTTGTCTGAATGATTATCAAAAAATGGAAATATTTTTCGGATGATACGCATGGCCTCGCGGAGCTGTAAGCCGTTTGGGAATGGACCGAAAACTTTTTTATATTCACTCTTATTTAGTTTTCTACCACGAACGACTAAAACTTTTGATACTTTGTCTTTGGTAAAAACGACGTAATTAAAACTCTTATTATCTTTTTCTTTTGTATTGTATCGGGGTTGATGTCTCTTTATCAACTCGGATTCTAGTATGAGTGCCTCGAGCACTGAATCAGTCTCCTGGTATTCTATATGATCAGCCTGCACGACCATGTCCACCAATAGTGGGCCACGTGTAGCAATGAGGTCACGGCCAAAGTAGCTTTTTACTCTATCGCGTAGAGATGTAGCTTTACCTATATACAGTATTTCCCCACCCTTATAGAAAAAATACACCCCTGGGTGATCTGGTAAATTAGCTTTTTTATAGACAGAGACTTTCATAGAGATACTATACTGTATATTTGACTTTTTGTAAAAAACATCTAAAATTATATTAAAACCCACCCAAAAAATGAAGACAGAAATACTTCAGATTGCAAAATTTGCAAAATTACTCTTTAAAAGAGAATCGTTTCCGCTCTGCTATGTGCTATTCCCTATTTTTGCATCTTCTCTTTTTTTAATCTTTTTCAGCTTTGCATGGAAAGACCTATTAAATGTTTATCTAGATACTACTCCAAAATTTGCCGGAGTAGATATTGTGATTGCATTTATTGTTGGATTTACCTTGTACTGTTCAGAGAGAGGTTTTCCCATAAGAAAATGGTTTTAATAAAAAGGAGGTCCCCACAACGTGGTGACCTCCTTTTTTTATTTCCTCTTTAAAACTTTTTTTAGATATTTACCTGTGTGAGATTTTGGAGTATTTGCTACCTCTTCTGGAGTACCTCGCGCTACTATCCTACCACCACCAGATCCACCCTCGGGGCCAATGTCTATCAAATAATCAGAGCACTTTATGATATCCATATTGTGTTCGATCAGGACTACAGTATTCCCCTTGTCTACGAGCTTGTTGAGTACCTCTAGGAGCTTGGCCACATCATCATAATGCAATCCGACAGTAGGCTCATCGAGTAGATAAATAGTCTTCTCTAAGTGTGGACGGTAAAGCTCGCTAGATATCTTTACACGCTGAGCTTCTCCTCCTGAAAGAGTAGTCGCTGATTGACCGAGAGTCAGGTATCCCAATCCTACATCCATCAGTGTACGAACGCGGTCATATACAGCAGGGATATCCTCAAAGAATACTAGAGCCTCCTCTACTGTCATCTGCAATACTTCGTAGATATTCTTCTTTTTGTATTTTACAGTCAGTGTCTCTTTGTCAAAGCGCTTGCCATTACAGACATCACAAGTCACATATACAGTAGGTAGAAAGTGCATCTCTACTGCGATCTCGCCATTCCCTTCACAAGCTTCACAGCGACCACCTTTTACATTAAAAGAAAAACGATTTGATTTCCATCCACGCAAACGTGCATCATCTGTAGCAGCAAAAAGATCACGCATATGAGTAAATGCCCCAGTGTATGTAGCCAGATTGGACCGGGGTGTGCGACCGATCGGAGATTGGTCTATGAGTATCGCACGAGATAGATATTCAGATCCAGTAAAAGATGCACAATTGTATATCTTGGCTGTTCTGAATTTTCTATCGTATTTACCCTGTAGATTCTTGTGTAGGATCTCGTACATAAAAGAACTCTTGCCACTGCCAGATACACCTGTGATAGTCACCATCTTGCCTAGTGGGACATCTACATTCATATTATCAATATTGAAAACTTTTCCTCCGACAATCTTGATAGTACCTTTGTCTTTACTGCGACGAACCTCTGGCACTTCTATGCGAGTCTCGTTGCGCAGGTATGACAGAGTACGACTGCCTGATTTATTCTTTGGAGCAGAGAGCAATTCCTCTAGATATCCAGAGACCACAACCTCTCCACCATGCACTCCAGCCTTGGGTCCGATATCTACTATATAATCAGACGCATAGATAGTATCCTCGTCGTGCTCTACGACTAGAATAGTATTCCCTAGGTCACGGAGATTCTCGAGAGTCTTGATCAATTTTTCATTATCGCGCTGATGCAGACCTATAGTCGGCTCATCGAGCACATACAGTGCCCCCACGAGGCGTGAGCCTAGCTGCGATGCGAGACGGATACGCTGAGCCTCGCCTCCAGATAGAGTATTCGCCTTTCTATTTAGAGAAAGATATTCAAGGCCTACGTTTAGTAGGAATTGGATACGTGCCTCAATTTCTTTTATCACTACTTTTGAGATTTCTTTTTCTTGTTCATTTAGTTCTATTTCCACAAAAAAGTCTGCCACCTTTTCTATGGAGAGCTCTGTAATATTTAAAATATTTGTCTTACTCTTGCCTAGATATACATGGAGTGCCTCGACACGCAGACGAGCACCATTACACTTTTCACATTCATCGAGTGCACCAAAATACTTTGTACCCAGACCATTACAATCTGGACATGCACCATACGGACTGTTAAAAGAGAATAATCTTGGCTCGATCTCTGGGAAAGAAAATCCATCATTTGCGCAAGCGAATTTTGTAGACATGACGAATTCCTCGTATTCTGGAGAATGAGAAGAAATCTTCTCGGAGGAATCTGCGCTACGACCAGAGAGAACTTGCCCTTCCAGGCCAGGATGCGAATGACGGAGAGAACGATTTTTCGAAGTCTCTATATTTTTATTCTTAGAATCGTGTGGACCGAATTGTATAGTCACCAGACCTTCGGATTCTAATATAGCCCGCTCTACGGCCTCGGATAGTCTCATGCGTGCATCACCCGGATTGTCACGGAATTCATGCACAGCAAAACTATCCACCAATACATCGATATTGTGAGATTTTGTTTTTGATAGATCTATACGTTCACGGAGATTGCGAATCTCGCCATCGAGGCGAATCTTTTGATAACCTTTATTCAACAGATCGTAGAGCATCTGATAGTACTCACCTTTGCGACCTCTTACTACTGGTGCATAAATAGTGATAGGAGTCTCGTCCCATTCTACGCCCATAACTTTTTGCTTCTTTGCAGTTTTTTCAAAAGTTTTAATCTTTTCTAATATAAAATTTAAAATTTCTTCATTTGATAGTTTCTTGATCTCAGCTCCACATTCTGGACAGTGAGGTCGTCCGATACGTGCATAGAGAACACGGAGATAGTCGTATATCTCTGTGATGGTCGCTACTGTAGAGCGAGGGTTGTTTGAGCGAGATTTCTGATCGATAGAGATAGCTGGAGACAGACCTGTGATCTCGTCCACATCTGGCTTTGGCATCTGATTAAGGAATTGGCGAGCATATGCAGAAAGGGACTCCACATATCGGCGCTGACCCTCGGCAAAGATAGTATCAAAAGCCAATGATGACTTTCCAGATCCTGACATACCAGTAATAACCACCATTTTGTTGCGTGGCATTTCTACATTAATATTCTTTAGATTATGTGTTCGTGCACCTTTTACGATGATCGATTCACTATGATTTGTATCTTTTTTAGCCATAAATTATAAAGTGGGCCTGCCCCGTTAGAGGTAGGCGGTAAATTCCCGCCGTTAGCTCTAACGGGGGGTATATCAATATTAAACTATACATAGTATACCATTTATTCCCTATTTGACAAAGAGGTTATACGGGAGTACAGTTAAGAGAAATTTTCGAATTCATTAAATTCCGTTTAACCCTTAAAAAACACAAAAGCTATGGCGTCTAAGTATTTTAAACTTAAGATTACATTTACCAATGAGGTAGAAATTTCCGACGAACCAAAAAAAGAGGAATCAGAAAATGATACTTTTATTTTTGAAGTTCGAAAGCGAGGCCTACCTGATGATCATGATTACAAAGTATCTCAAAAAGAGGTACAAGCAATTATTGAGGAAGAATTTGAAAAAAGTTTCCATGCAAAGAAATTTGAATTTGAAGACTTTGATTCAAACCGAACAAACTGGGATTCCGCAGGAAGTTCAAAGGTAATTATTAAAGCCAATTTCGAAGAACTTGAAGCAGAAAGAAACCGGCACTTACAACCACAAGCAAGCTAAGCTTGGAACAAAAAAAGAAGAAAGCGACCTACATCAGTAAGTCGCTTTTTTTATTTCTCTTCTTTTTTATCTAGCTTCCTCTTTAGCATCATGATTTCATCACGCAGGATCGCAGCGGTTTCAAAGTCTAGTTCTTTTACTGCACTATTCATCTCCTTCTCCTTCATCTTGATAATCTTGTCATAGACGATAGAATTGCGCTCTTCGTCGGATAGAAGCAAGTTGTTGATAGAATCTTTTTCTGTCTTACCTTTTTTATTCTTGTCTTTTGCAAATGCTTTTTTGAATAATTCGATATCCAAATCAAGCTCTGCATTCACTGCTTTCTCATGCTTGTTCTCCATTCTCTCTGTGATATCCTGAATCTTCTTCAATATTGTCTTTGGAGTAATCTTATTTTTCTTGTTGTATTCTATCTGGATATTTCTACGGCGAGTAGTCTCCCCTATGGCACGCTCCATACTGCCGGTCATCTTGTCAGCATATAATATCACCCTACCCTCGCTATTGCGAGCAGCACGGCCAATAGTCTGGATCAATGATGTCTCGGAACGGAGGAATCCCTCTTTGTCTGCATCGAGAATTCCTATTAGTGCCACCTCTGGTAGGTCTAGACCCTCGCGGAGGAGGTTCACTCCGACGATCACGTCGAATTCCCCTTTTCTAAATTGAGTCAAGATTTGAATACGCTCGATAGTCTTGATCTCGCTGTGCATATATTCAGCTTTGATACCTTTTTCTTTAAGATATATAGAAAGGTCCTCGGCCATACGCTTTGTCAGCGTAGTCGCAATCACACGGAAACCGCGCTTGATTGTCGCTTCTGTCTCGGCAATGAAATCTTGAACTTGACCTGGAAAATCTCCACCCGCACTCACAGGCTTTATGATTATCTCTGGATCTATCAATCCTGTCGGGCGAATAATCTGCTCGACGATTTTGTCGCTCACAGATTTCTCCCTGTCAGAAGGGGTCGCAGATACGTACACCATCTGCCCTACGCGCTCTTCGAATTCTTCCGCTTTCAATGGTCTATTATCTTTTGCAGATGGCAGACGAAAACCGAACTCTACGAGAGTTTCTTTTCTGGATTTATCTGCTGCATACATACCCTGGAGCTGTGGCAGTGTGACATGTGATTCATCAATAATAGTTAAAAAGTCCTTCTTAAAGTAAGCCAACAATGTCTCGGGTGCCTCGCCCTCCTTCTTGCCAGACAAATGTCGAGAATAGTTTTCGATACCATTACAGTATCCGACCTCCTTGATCATCGCCAGGTCATAGTTTGTACGGCGTTTTATTCTCTCCAATTCCAATGGTTTGCCTTCCTTTTCAAATTTCTTTAATTGACCATCTAATTCTTTTTTAATACTCTTCACAGCACGATCAACCTGAGCCTTCTCTGTGATAAAGTGTTTTGTCGGGAAAAGGAAAATACTCTCTTCTTCAGAGATGATATGTGAAGACACTGGATCTACTTTTGCAATTCTAGAAATTTTATTACCAGCGAATTCTATTTGATAAACAAAAGTCTCTGACACGGGCATGACCTCGATCTTGGGACCGATAGATCTGAACTGTCCAGAATTTATATCTGCATTCGTACGTTCGAAATGCACCTCGATCAATTTCTTCATTATCGTCAGACGATCCACTTTTTCACCGACAGAGATTTTTAGATTCACACGCTCGTACTCCTCGGGACTTCCGAGACCGTAAATACAAGACACTGACGCGACGATGATGGTATCCCTGCGTGTGAGAATCGCTTGTGTAGATGCATGACGAAGACGATCAATCTCTTTATTGATCTGTGCATCTTTTTCTATGTATGTATCACTCGCTGGCATGTACGCCTCTGGCTGATAGTAGTCGTAGTAAGAGACAAAATAATGAACTGCAGCATCCGGGAAAAATTCACGGAACTCCTGGGCCAGCTGTGCAGCGAGAGTCTTGTTGTGGGCTATGATCAGAGTCGGCTTGTTCACCTGCTGTATCACATTGGCGATAGTGAAAGTCTTACCCGTACCAGTAGCACCCAATAGAGTTTGCTTGCGTAGGCCTTTTTCAATACCCTCCACCAATCCAGAAATAGCCAACGGCTGATCCCCAGCTGGCTTGTAATCACTCTTTAGTTTGAATACACTCTTTTCCTTCATATGTCTATATACAATACGCTATTTTGAGAAATAAAAAAAGCCGGACGCATACGCGCCGGCATTTTTCTGTTTTGTGTTTTAAATTGACCGGATGGTGCCGGTAGACTTCGTACCTCCGTCTCCGAGAGGCATTTACTTGGGATACCTTGTTTTAGGTCCCTCAACCCAAAATCTTAGCTTAAGAAAAAATTCTGGTTTACAATAATATGCATTTTCGCTCGCCACTACTAACACATAACTTAAACATAAAACATTTTACAACACTTCATAAATATGACCCCAACTCATCACTAATAGGATCATCAATTGTTTTTACCATTTCAAACATAATATAGACAATTGTTTTATTTTTGAAAATGCTGTATTTCGATAGTCAAAGAACGAATAGAATCAATCACAATAGTGTCTAACTCCGGATTTTTAAACACACCAACAACACTAAAATCTATCCCTCTCATTGCTTCCCAGCACCTGTCACTGGTGCCCTGCGCGACAAGATAGACCTTTATAAAATCTACGTACACAATATACTCAAATACTAAATTTTGCAAATAAAAATGACCACAACGTGGTCATTTTTATTTTAGATAATCTTTCAAGAATTCTTCTTTAAACTTAAAGAATGTATCATTTAAAATAGCATTGCGCATATCCATCACTAGCTTGTTTATAAAATATACATTATGAATAGAGCCTAGTGTACCAGCGAGCATCTCCTTTGATCGATATAGATGAGATACATATGCACGAGTATAGTTGGTGCATGTATAGCATTCACAGCCATCTTCGACAGGAGTGAAATCTTTTACATATTGAGCATTCATCATATTTATCTTTCCATCCCGAGTATACAGAGTACCATTACGAGCGATACGAGTAGGAGCCACGCAATCAAAAAGATCTACGCCATTCTCTACGCCCATAAATAAATCTTCAGGCTCGCCGATACCTAGTAGGTGGCGAGGCTTCTCTTCAGGAAGGACTTCATTCACCCATTTTACAGCTGTACTCATATCCTCCTTGGCAAATGAACCACCAATACCAAAACCATCAAAATCCATAGAGCCGATAACCTCTGCGCTCTGTTTGCGGAGCTTTTCAGATCTGCCACCTTGGACGATACCAAAAAGTGCCTGAGGAGGTTGAGATTTTTTTTCACTCTCCTTCTTTTTATGTTCATCCAAACTTCTTTTAGCCCATGCATGAGTACGAGAAAGAGCTTCCTCTTGATATCTCTCAGTCTCGGCAGGACTAGTACATTCATCAAAGGCAAAAATAATATCTGCACCTAGATTCTGCTGAATCTGGATAGATTTTTCTGGTGTGATGTAGTGTAGTGATCCATCAAGATGAGACCGAAAAGATACACCATCATTCCCTATCGTTGCTAGTCTGGGTACACCATCGTCAGCCGATGAGCGCTCTGGAATCTGCACACTCGGATCGGCAGGCTTTACTACTTTTGAAATCTCTTTACCGTAGGCAGCACCCAAGGAAAAAACCTGGAACCCCCCAGAGTCTGTCATTGTCGGTCCGTGCCAATTCATAAATTTCCCAAGCCCTCCTGCCTCAGCTACAATCTCGTCTCCTGGCTGTAGATACAGATGATACGTATTCGCGAGTACTACCTGAGCACCTAGACCAGCTAACATCTCGGGAGTCATAGCTTTTACTGTAGCCTTGGTACCCACAGGGACAAAAGAAGGTGTAAGAATATCACCATGAGGTGTAGACAACACTCCTGCACGCCCCATATTATCTTTTAGTTTTTTCTCAATTGTAAATTTCATAATAATTTTTAATTTCAAATTTTTAATTTTATAAATAATTTATTAATGTTAAAATTTAATTCATTTAATCATTATTTAAAAATTACAAAATTCAAAAATTCTATCTTTCTACCTGCACCCATTTTAATTGTTGTACATTTACAGGAGATCGAAGTATTACCCTCTTTACAGGGTCAGTGGGATTGGAAATAACATCTTCAATAACTGCTATAACCATAGAAGAAGACCCTGGCAATAAAACCATAGTCCCCCTACTGCTATCGAGCTCTATGGGAACTGACATTTCAAAATTACCACC
>JACCDZ010376300.1_pt1 | contig 29574 bp, 48 predicted proteins | sample 7449551 | NCBI WGS metagenome assembly JACCDZ01 (sample SAMN15323452, study PRJNA562643) | freshwater metagenome | isolation source: river surface water | place: USA:Blue River Watershed | collected 2017-08-18 | reverse complement strand
CAGGTTGCATCAGGGCTAGAAGCAAAAATCCCCAGAGAAAACATTTTCTGCTGGGGATTTCTGTTTTTTGGCTTTCAGATCAAGGTGTTGGAGATCTGCATCAACAGATTAAGCCAACGCCTTGAGTTTAAACTGCCTTTCTTTTATTCTGCAACCCAACCAAAGAAAATATATAAATTTACTAATTTATTGACATCTTTATATTTTGGTTTTACTTTAGCAATTTTATTTAAAGAAACATTACTTTTAGCTCCAGATATTACTAATTTTTTAGAAATTTCAATATCAATTGTAAGTCCTTTCTTTGCAAGTTCTTTTGCAAGCTTCATAGCTTCTGTTTTAGAAGACTTTTCATGTATTTGATTGTCTCCATAAAGTTTATAAACCGTTTGCCAACTTTTTTTTCCTTGAACTTCAATATTTTCATAAACAAAACCTGAAACTTCTTTATCAGGTACTTTTTTAAAATTTGGAATCTCTATATAATAAAATGGACCATATTTATCACCATATTTATCATTCTCAGTTAATTTGTCTATATATGCATAAATTTCATTTTGATCTTTACTTTTCCTAATTTTCTCAGGAACATCTACTTTAACCAATCCAGATTTTCTAATAAATCCGCTTGAATTTCCATTTTCAAAAGCCTCATTTTCCTTAAAATCATTAATAATTTTCTTAGGATCTGTACCATATTTTGCAAAACAATAGTCTCTCGCACCCATAAAAACCTCCAAAATTTTCCTTATTTTAAAATAAAAAATAAAAATAAACAATAAAAATATTTACTATTTTTTTATAATATGATATCCTAATTCTAATAATAGGAGTATATTTTTAAAATGTATTTAGGTGATTTAAGAAATTTTAGTTTAGAAATAAATCCAAAATTAGCTTCTTATTATGAAGAATGGGCTAAATTATCTTATGTTATTAAATCTTTTGAAGATAGCTTTTTTTTTGATAGCAATAAAATAAAAGATCATGAAATTTTAACTACTGATAAAGATCTTCATTATCTAAAAATTTTAGGTTTTGAATCTGTAAATCAATCTCATTTTATTAATAGATTAACTAGCGAATTTACTAAAAACAATTTTTCTTTCACTAAATTTTGTGAAGAGTTTATTACTCAACCAGATTTAGTTTATCAAAGAAATAAAAATGGTTTTATTGAAGAAATATCCTTTAAAAAAAGTTATTGTAATACAAATCAAAATATAAGCTATAAACTATATACTAAATCAAAATTTTATCCTAGTGGTAAATTTTTAAGAGATAATTCAAAATCATTCATTATATTTAATCAATTTAATTTTCTATTTAAAACTCCTTACGCAATAGTAAAATTTAATAAAAGTGGAGTATCATTTAATTTTTATAATTGTTCAAAAAATAAATTTGATACTAAAAAAACTACATATAAATTAAACTTTTTAGATTGTTTAATTGCAAGATATATAACTCAACCAATATATTTTAAATTTTTTGAAAAAGATTTAGAATATAATTATTTAATAAATTTAATTCCACGTTTAAAAAAATACAAATTTAATTCTAAAACTGATTTATTCAGCTTACTTACTGAAGAAGAAATATTATTGATTAACATGGTTCTTTATTAGAGGTTATTATGTTTAAAAACTTATTAGAAAATAAAAAAAATTATAATAAAATATACTCTATTTTAGATGGTAGAGATCATATTTTGGATTTTAATTCATTTTCATTAAATAAAAATTTAAGACATTTTAATTTTAGATATAAATTTAATCAATTAAATTTAAAAATTTTCAATGTTAATGAAAGTTTAGATTTTACTTATAATATGTACACTGAAGATATTGCTTTTGAAGATGGTTCTATATCTTTATCTAAAAACTCTATTTATTATAAAAAATTAAAAAAAATAATGAAAAATTTATCCATTGAAATTATAAATCAAGATGATTTTCTAGAAAAAATTAATAAATCTAGAGAAAAAGCAGCAGCTTTAATTAATAAAAAATCTATAAAGGTTTAATCAAATTATTATAGTATTATATTTTAATTAATAAAAAAGCCCAATTAATAGCCAGCCGTTGGGGAAATCTGTTGAAAGATTCTCCGATGTCCAGTACAGGACCTAGAAGCAAAAATCCACAGCAGAGATATTTTCTGCTGTGGATTTCTGTTTTTTGGCTTTCAGATCATGGCGTTAGCGATTTGCATCAACAGATTAAGCCAGCGCCTTGAATTAATAGGCTTTTTTTATTTTATTTCAATTTTTGATAAAACATCCACTAAATTATCAAGATCAGCATCATATGTGCCAGATCCGTTAAAACAATTATATTCAACTATTTCTATTGATCCATTTTTTAATAATGCTAAATCCATAGTAAAGACTCTATTAGGATTGTATAATTTAGCATATTTAGGTGCAATAATCATAACTTCTTCAGGAATATCTTTTGAAGGAATTACTGATTTCTCTAACATATACCTACTTGAAGCAACAACTTTATTATCAACAACAAAGAATCTATATTCAGAATGTATATCTTTTACTTTACTTATTAAAGTAGGTTCTTCCATCCAATGAGGCATTCTGCTACTTCTCTTTATTAATTCTTCAATTGTTTCTCCAGCTTTTAAAACACCACCTACGAATGCTTTTAAATCGCTTGTAGGTTTTACAAATACATCTTCTTCAAATTTTCTTTTTAAATTGTCTTTTAAATTAATAATTTCGCTTTCTTTATTCAATAAAGGAATATCTAAATTTTTATAATATTTTTGATCAAATTTTTCAATATCATAAAAAAATGATTTTTTAAAGTTGTTTCCAAATAAATTAAAATCTTCTAATGAATTAAAATTCTTTTCAGTTAAATTTTGACTAATTTTAAGACCTTTTATACTTGCCAATGAAATGAAAGGATTAAAACCATAACTTTCTGGTAAATTTTCAATTAAATCATTATCTGAATATACTGAGAAAAATGTATACTCTAAATTATGCTTCTTAAAAGATTTTACATAATTTTCTATTTGATGATTTTTTAATGATAATTGAACTGCGAATTTATTCATTTTTTTATCCTTTTATTGATAATAATAATATCATAAACAATATAAAACATCAATTTTTATTGATTTTTTTTAAATTTTATGTTATAATTGAAATCCAATTTGGAGCGATTATGAAAATTAGTGAACAAATCCTAGAATGTATTAATGCTTACTATGAAAAAAATAATGTAGACATTTCTGTTTTAGCAGATTCTGATAAAATCAATCTTTCTTTTGATATTTGCAGCTTTGTTGTTGATAATTTACTTATTAAATTACTTGATGATGTTTATTTAGATTTTAATGGTCATTTTAATTTAGATAATTGTTATTTCAAAGAACTTTCTAAATCACATTTAAACTATTTAATTGATGATATTAAGTCTGATGGTTTTTCTTTTCTTTCAATGTCTATTTATCAATATCTTTTAAAAAATGATTTAACAATTTTTGATCATATTGATCAAGATAAAGAATTTATTATTGCTAAAAATGAAAATTGTTTTTGTTGTGGTAAAAAACTTAGTTTAAATGTTAATTTAAAATCTAAAAAGATGCATTATAGTTTCTTTAATGGTAAATCTATGGTTAAAGATGAAGGTTGTTCTGAAAAAGATAAAAAAGGTGTTTTTTCTTTTACTCATAATTTTCCAAGTGGAAAAATTATTTTTGCTAATGATTTAAGAGACATTTATCCAGATTATAAAGAAAAAGATAGAGAAATTAGTTCTAAAATAAAAGAACTTTCAGGATATTATAACACTATTAATAGTAATCTAGGACAAGAATTAAATACTAAACTATATAGTGATACTGGATTAGTCTATATTCAAGTTGGGAACACTTCTCCTAATATTTTTAAAGATAATTCTGGATTAATTATTGCTAAACCAGAAACTTTATATGACCCCAAAACTGACGAAGAATGGGATAACTTTAATGAAAATGAAAAAAACTTAGGTTCTATTTGTACAGATCTATGGGCTGTTTGTGCTATGGATTATGATTTATATAAATCTTTAAAGATTGAAAAAGCAAAAAAAGACTATCCAGATGAAAAAATTGATGAAACTTATATTAATGAAGACGATTTTGACTTTATTGTAGAAGTTAAACCCGGAACTTATAAAATAACTTCTTATTATAATAGTACGGAAGAACAAAAAGATGAAAAATTCTTTACTATGGAGCTTTTGTAATGGGATATACGATTACATTTCCTTTAACTAAAGAAGCACCATCTGAAAAATTGTCTACAATATTTGAAAAATATTTTAAAGGAGCATATGCATCTAACAATTATAGCGAACATGGTTATGCAATAGAGCAAGAAAACGCTGTTTATTTCAGCTATTCCATTTTAAAAATTGAAGATCATTACTTACTAAATTATTTAATTGATAAAATATCTTCTAAATATGGATTAAAGAAAGAAATATTTGATAAAGATTACTTTTATTATTTTTATGATGACGAAATAACATATATTATTGACAAAGAAGATAAAGAACTTTTTTCAAAAAATTATTTAAAAATTTATGAAGAAAATTTAAATCCTTGGTCTTTTAGTGTTCGTTTTAATACTTCTTCTGAACTTCCATTTAATACTGTTGAAAAAACATTCTTAATGATTTCAGATATTAATTTTTTTAAAAAATACGACCAAAAATTAATAGAAATTAAAAACCTTATGGAGACTTTATAATGCAATTTTCATTTGCTGCTTTTCCAGCCGCACCACCAGTTTCAAAAAAATCTGATTTAACTTTGGCTAAATTAACTTCTTTCTTTTTTAAGCATACTAATAATGAACATTTAGATGAAATTATTAATGTTTTAAAAAATATAGAATATTCTAAATTATCTTATTCAAGGATTCAATTTGCACATGTAACACAAATTATTAAAGAACTTTTTCTTGAACATTATTCAAATTCTGATATTTTAAAAATAGTTAATTCCGACAACTTTTCCTACTTTATAGAAGAAAACTTGCATTATTTAAATAAAGATTATTTAGAATTAAATAAAAAACTCTTATCAAGTTTTAATTTAAAAAGTATAAAAAAAATAATCAGTCTTGTTGCAATTTCTTTTGAGTTAAAATTATTAGTTGAAAATACTCCTGTAAATGAAAAACTAAAATCTGATTTTTATGCTTTTCATAATAAATCTCTTGATTTATTTTATAACATTAAAGATAAAGCCTCTTTAATATTCCAAGACTTTGAATTTCCAGAAATTAAAAATTTAGAGCAAGAAGCTATTGATTTCTTTAATATTCTTAAAAATGCCAATTTTGAATCAATTTCTTTACAGATTTTCAAGAATTTAGAACTTATAGTTGGAACAAAACAACAATTATGGAGATTAATTCAAGATGAAGAAAAAGAACATTTATTACAATTAAATGAAAAAAATTCAGAATTTGTTCGTAATTCAATGATTGATATTTTAACTACTTTTAAATTAACTAATTTAGATAGTATTTTTTCTAAACTTTTTTGTGATTTGGTTTGTTTAAAATTAAGAGGTCAATATTTAAGCCTTAATGAAGATTTAACTAAAGAAGAGTATATAAAAGAAAACTTAGAATTTAGTTTTAAATTAATTAATAAATCTAACTACCTTTCTGACTTAATAAGTAACAATAAAAATAAAATAAAAATTCAAGAGCTTAATGAATTTATTAAAATTGAACATTCTGGTTCTGATAAAATTTTGCTTATATATCCTTATTCATATGTATCTTGTCCTGAAGGTTATTTTGGATTTAGTATTGAAAAAGAATTATTTAATTCTGGTAAAATTCCAGAGCTTGAAGAGGTTGTTAAAATAAATTCTAACAAACATCAAACAAGCAGTTTTAGAAATAAAGCTCAAATTGTTAGAGAAATTGAAGATCAGTTTGTAATAAATCACTTTTTCAATATTTGATTTTCATTGTTTTTACTGTTTTTTTGTGTTATAATCAATCAAATTTAGAGGGATTATCATGCAAGATAGTAAAAAATTCAATAGACTCGCTAGTGATTTACACTTAGAGTTTTATCAAGAAAAAGTTATGGCTGGTAAGATTAATCCATTTAATCTTGCTGATCATATTATCTCGCACGATGAAAAAGATTCTAACTCGAATCTTATTCTTGCTGGTGATATTATTCTTCTTAAATACTTAAAGCATTTTCTACCATTTTTTGAAAATCTATCTAATCGTTTTGAAAATATTATTTGGATTTTTGGGAATCACGAATGGTTTAGAAACACTATTAAAACAGAAAGATTTAATGAAGCTAAAGATACTCTTTCTCATTTAAAAAATATTCACATTCTTGAAAATGAAATTTTTGAAACAGAAGATTTTATTTTCTTTGGAACTACAATGTGGAGTGACATTAATCATGGTGATTATCTAACTGCATTAGACGTTGCACATGTTTCTCATGATTATAAAAAAATTGATTTTAAAGAAGGTAGAAGTTATTCAAGACTTCGCCCAAGGCATGTTTCAGGCATGTTTCTTAAAGCTAAAAGATTTATTGAAGAATCTTTAATGAAATATAAAGATTCAACTAAAACAAAAATTGTTATTACACACCATGCACCATTAAAAGATGCTATTCCAGAAGAATACCTTTTAAATTCTGATTTTTGGTCTGATTTTGGTGATATTAACTTTGAATATTTCAAGGAAAATGGAATTGAACCTGATTTTTGGTTTCATGGACATATTCATAAAACACAAATTTTCAAAATAGGAAAGACTTCTATTTATAGTAATCCTTATGGTTATGATGATGTTGACAAAAGTGGTAATTCTAGTTTAAACGATGGCTATATAAAACTTTTTATTTAGGAGAAACAAATGAAAAATATTATTAAAAGTTCTTTAATTGTTTTATGTCTAATTGTTGGCAATGCCCATGCTGTTCTTCAAGATCGATGGATTTTAGTAGGTGATTCTATTATGTCTAATGTTTTTTGAAGAAAACTCTACCATTCCAGCACTTGCATCAAATTTAACAGCACATTTGATTGAGCAAAAAGCAAATGTTGTAATTCATAATTTTTCATCTCCCGGTGCTAAGATGGCAGATGGTGAATTTAAAGGATTTGGCGCTGTTAATCAAATTGGTGCAATTTCTCATATTTCTGGATTTTTCAAAGCTAAAGGTGTAATTATTACTTTAGGCACTAATGATTGGGATCTTCAAGTACATCTGATTATTATTTAGCTTATTCAAAATTTTTAAAACATGCACGTTCTAAAGGTCTTTTAGTTGCTTGTGTTTCTCCTATTTGGAGAGCGGATCAAAACTCTTACAAACAAGCTAAAGGTGACAAAAAATGGCAGCTATGGACTTATCGAATAGTTACTCAATGGGCTTGTGAACATAATGGTGGTAAATACATTGATGGTGGTCAAGCTCCAGTTCAAGGATTGCAATTTTTTGGAGACAAAAACAATTTTGGACTTCATATGAATACTTATGGACACTCAAACTTTTCAGATTGGCTTATTTATCAAATGCGAAATATTGGATATTTTAAATAATATTTGTTAAAATTAAGATTCTATGATATAATCATTCAAATTTAATTAAAGAGCGATTGTATCATGGAACATAAATTAACATTATTAGCATCTATTCTTAAATACCCTAGAACATATCATTTTGATTTTAGTCCGGGTGTTCAATCTGATGATAAAATTATTGCATCTCTTGCTAGATTTATTGGCAAGGAAGTAGTATTAACTGAAAAAATGGATGGTGAAAACACTACTCTTACAAGTTCTGTTTACTATGCTAGAAGTATTGATAGCGTATATAACTGGACTCGCTCTTGGGTTGCTAAAATGCACTCAGTTCTAAAATTTGATATTCCAGACAATATTAAACTTGTAGGTGAAAATCTTTTTGCAAAACATTCTATTGAATACAATAATTTGGAAGGATACTTTTACCTTTTCTCAGTTTGGGAAAATAAAAAAGGTGAAGATGAAGATTACTGCATTCCTTATGATGAGCTTTGTGAATATGCTGAACTCTTAGATCTTCCTACTCCTAAAGTTCTTTATCGTGGAATTTTCGACATTGATGTTATTAAAAAAATTGCTAAAACAATTGATTTTAATAAAGTTGAAGGATTTGTATGTCGATTGACTGATGGATTTTACCGTTCAGAGTTTGAAGAATGTGTTGTAAAATACGTTCGTGAAGGACATGTTCAAACAGACGAACATTGGCTTAAAAATGCTGCTCAAAATGGTAAACTTAGCGACAATGTAAAACCATATTTTATGAAATAAATATGGTTTTTTCTTTTCATCTTTGATATAATACGCCTAATCTAACAGGAGATTAAACAATGAGTCTTATTTATTGGGTGGTAGGTTTTCTACTTGCATTTGGTATTCCAGCAATTGTTAAACTTATCTTTCCACATCATGTAAATTTTAAAGAATTTTTTGCTAGTTGCGGGATTAGTATTCTATGTGTAATTGCATTTTATGCTTTTCTTAAAATTGGCGTCACCCATGATACTGAAATCTGGAATGGTGAAGTTGTAAAAAAATATTCTGATAAAGTATCATGTGAACACTCTTATTCTTGTAATTGTAGAAATGTTTGTTCTGGCACTGGTTCTAATAGAACTTGTAGTCAAGTTTGTGATACTTGCTATGAACACTCTTATGATGTTGATTGGGTAGTTAAAGCTAACGTTGGTGGTACTACTATCAGTCGTGTAGATCGTCAGGGACTTAAAACTCCACCACGATGGAATGCTGTAAAAATTGGTGAACCTTTCTCTGAAACTTATTCTTTCACCAATTACATCAAGGCTGCTCCAGATAGTCTTTTTGCTGGTTCTAAATCTTTAGTTGAACAATATGAAGGCAAATTTCCTAATTACCCTTCTATTCACGATTATTATAAGGTTGATAGGGTTATTTCTCTTGGTGTAGGTGTTGATAGCTCACTAAATGAAAAACTTAATGAACTACATAAAAAATGGGGTCCACAAAAACAAATTAACGTAATTCCAGTTTTTGTTAGTGAAAAACATTCTCAAGAGTTTTTTAAAGCACTTGAAGCAAAATGGCTTGGTGGTAAAAAGAATGACGCTGTAGTTGTCACTCAAATTGATACAAATGGTAAAGTAAGCTGGACTAGGGTTATGTCTAGGGCTGAACACAAAGTTTTTGATAAATCTATTGAATTTGATATGGCTCAAATGGGCACTTTTGATACCGATAAATTTATTAAAATTTTAGATGATAATGTAATGAATAAGTTTCAACGTGAAAATTTCCATAAGTATGAATATCTTCTTAATGAATTCACACCTTCTGGACTTGCGGTAACTTTTGGTCTTATTTTTTCACTTATTATCAACATTGTTGTAGGTTATTTTGCTGTAAAAGAAGATTGGTTTGGTGATAAATACAGATATTAAAAATTACTTGATAATACTTTAAAAATGTTATAAAATGCTGTCTCAATTCAAAACAATAGAGGTAATTGAATATATGAAAAATCAAAAAGGTTCTGCTGCTCTTGTTGTACTAATTGCTTTCTTTGGCTTTATGTTTATTAGTGTTATTTCTTGCGTTCTTTATGCTGTAAGTGTTAGGAATGATTTTGTTCGCCTTGAAAATGCTATTCACGCCAACTATGAAGATAGTAAGAACGTACACTCAAATTATGTACTAAAGATTAAAGAGATGGCTCAGGTTCCTAAAATGGCTACTGCTCAACTATCTCAAGTAATTGAAAAAGCAATTCAAGGTCGTTATGGTGACGATGGTTCTAAAGCAGTGTTCCAATTCATTCAAGAACAAAATCCTACTGTAGACCCTGCACTTTACACGAATATTCAGAAGGAAATCGCTGGTGGTCGAACTGATTTTGAAAACAAAATGCGTATTGTGATTGATAGTAAGAAAACTGCTCACAATATGCTTGACGATACTGTAGGTGGTTTTGTCCTAAGTTTTATGGGTATGCCACGCAAGAACATCGGTTATAATGGTCAGAAAGACGATTATCCTGTAATTATGTCTGGTCAATCTGCCGAAACCTTTAAAACTGGTATTGACGAAGGTGTAAACCTAATGGAATAATTCAGTCAACTTAAATAGAAAGAGAGTCTAGCTCTCTTTCTTTTTTTTTAAGAATTTAACTGGAGTTATATATGAAACTTGCAAATTTACCAAATCTTAATATTAAACCTAACATGAAAATTCTTATTGCGCTTGATGTTTCAGGTTCTATTATGTCGAATATTAATTTTAATAAAATTTATCGTTATTATCTTTCACAAATCACGGAACAAATTTACAACTTTGATATTGAAGTTAAAGTTCTTGCTTTTGACCATTCAATTTTAAATATTAAAAACTACAACTTTAAAAATATTTTGGAATTAGTAGATTATAACTATCATATTAAGAAGACTATTGGTAGAGGTACAGATATTAAGGAAATCTATAAATATAATTTAAATAGCAATTTTAATGCTGATAAAATTATTGTTATGTCTGATGGTTATTTTTATCCTTATTCTTCTAATGAAGATTTTAAAAACACACACTTTGTTATTATTTCAGAAGAATATAATGATCCTGTCTTTAAACAATTTGAATCAAAAGATTTAAAATACACAGCAGCTTCAATTAATTGAACTGATTTTATATTTTAGGAGAATTAAAATGCTTAATACAAAAACAGATAATTTTTTTCAAGGAGATAAAGCTTATGAAAAATTTCAGCACTGTATTAATTCATTCTATCAAGATGACTCGACAGGAACGATTAAAGCGTACAAAAGAAAACTATCAGAACCACTTTTAATTGATTTTGATCCTAGTATTAACTTTTCTATTCAAGATTTGATTGATATTTCTGTAGAACTTGTTATAATAGACTCTGGAAACATTCACGGTGACTCTTGGAAATACATATTTCATCCACTCACTTTGACTGGTGTTTTTATCTACGAAAACATTTTAGGAAACTAAATTAATGAATGAAACAATTAAAAAAGTAATTTTGTTCTTAGACTTTGATGGTGTAACACATCATTATTTTCCAGTTTCTGATGTAAGCGAGGAAGAAAATACTTATTTCTTTTTCCTGAAAAACATTGAATCAGTAATAAGAGACTTTAACAGTAATCTTGATATTAAAATTGTTATTTCTAGTTCTTGGAGAAAAAGAAAAACCATTGAAGAACTGAAAGAATATTTTTCAGATGATATTAAAGAAAAAGTGATTTCTTCAACTCCTATTATTGACGAATATAAAAGATTTTTTCTCCGATAGGACTAATCTTATTCATTGCTATGATCAATTTTCAGAAAGAGAAATTGAGATCTTATCCACAAAATTAAAATCTTTAATCTAAATTAAAAAAAAATTTAAACATCTGTTTAATTTTAGTTAGATTTTTCTAATTTTTTATTATATAATTAACATGTAAATAATTAAAGGAGACTTATTATGGAATCAGTTCAAGTTTTTGTAGACATTTATGTTTGTTCAATTATTGTTGCTGCAATTTTCTGTTTATCAACTGCTGTAGGTATTGTTATTTTTGAAAAATCAAATTCTTATTTTAAATACATTGAGAAGCAATTTTCTCAATTTAATAAGAAAAAAGGACAATATCTTTTCGAAAAAACTGGTATTGTTTAACAAAAATAATAAAAAGCCTTGAAAAAAGGCTTTTTATATATTGATATTTTAAAATTTTATCCTAAATTATAAAAAAACAAGGAGAATTTAATATATATGAAGATACAGCAAATTTCAAATAATACATTTAAAATTAATTTAGATACAAAAACATATTTTGAAATTATAAAAAGAGATATAATTCTTTCTAAAGTTTGTGGAATAGATTTAAATAAAATTCTTTCCGACACATTAAATTTAAAAGAATTTTCATTTTCAGATGATGTATTTTTATCAATTAAATTTACCTTTAATAATTTAACCTTACATAAAAAAGAATCTATTTTATTTGCTATTTCTATGTATTCTAAAGGTGAAAGTGTATCTGATATTGTTTCTGAAATTGATGAACATTGTGGATTAGAAGACTCCTATTATCGCTCTCCAACTGAATATGTTATATTTTCAGGATTTAAAAAACAAAAATTAGTTAATTTTTGATTGAATAAATATCTTGTTTTTGATATAATAGACACACTTCAAAAAGGGGTCTATTATGTCTAAATCTTTAAACTTTGCAAACTATACCTTCAGCTTTCAATCTAATGAATCTTATGAAAATGTAGAAAAGAAAGTTGATTCATTTTTTAAAAAGTTCTTTGACTTTGAAAATATTGAAAATCTAATTTCTACAGAAGGTTATAAAATTTATTCTGACAACTTTCTTTTTGTTGAACATCAGGAACCTGATTATATTTGTAGAACAATTGATATTCTTGAAAGGTTTTTTGATATTGATGAGGATTCTGACATTGAAGGTGCCTATTGTTTGGGATTTCAATTAAGCAGACTAATTCCTGAAAATCAAATTAAGCCAATTATGCAATATATTATTAATCCACTTCTCATTGATTCTGAACTTTCAGTCTCTGATAAATGTTTAATTTATGTTTCTTATAAAGTTAATGAATTTAAAACTGTAGAGCTATAAGGAAAAACTTTATGATTAAAATTTTTATTTTTATTCTATTTTCTCTAATTATTCAGGGTTGTTCTTCTAATTTTAAAAAGATTGAAGAGCATAAAAACACTGATATTCCAGTCGCCATTAAAGATATTAAAAAGGCTTGTAAAGAACTCTCAGATGAGTTTTTAGAATGTTTTAAATCTAATGTACAAAAAATTGAATAAACTAGAATTAATTTAGTTTTTATAATTCATTTAAAATCGTTGCTTTTGGGCTGTTTTTTTGTTATAATCAACTCAAATAAACGAATAGTGGTATATATAAATGAGCAAAATGAACTCTAGCAAATCTAATGGTACAATGTTTGAGCAAATAGGTCTTGCTCTCATTGCTATTGCTGGAAAACCTTATTTTGCAAATACTGGTTATATTGCAACCAATGATGAAGATATTTATCGCTGGGTAGAAAACGATTATAAACTTTTTACTCATTACCTTAAAGAAGAAGGTGAGCGTTCTAGTGGATTTAAACGTGGATGGGGCGTCCAAGGTAAAATCCATATTGGAAATATTCGAATTGACCCTGATTTTTTTTGTATGGAAAAGGGTAGTATTTTTGAGTTTAAATACCAAGAAAGCAGTGGTTCTATGGTTGAAAAACTTTTCAAAAATATTTTAACTTATCAGGCATTAACTGATCCTTCTTTCATTGTCCATCACGGTAAAGGTTTTGACGATAGATTCTTTACTGCTGTTGAAGAACTTCGCCCATTGCTTAAAAATCCAGAACTGACTCAGTTTATTACTATCCATGACTATATGGAAAAGGAACTTAATTTAAACTTGGATTTAAAAAATAAAACAGTTTCTATTGCAATTGATAAACACGCTAGCAATATTGTTAGAAAAAAACATCCTAAACTTAAAGATTACACTGAACGTGTTATTTATGAGAAAAATTCAAAAAAAGAACTTTACCGTTTTAAAACACTTCAACTTCTTGACGATGTAAAGACTGATGGTTTTAAAGACGATAATTACTTTAAAAATACCGTTTTTACTTTCTAAAAAAGTTTGCTAAATTTCTAAAATTTTAGTATAATACTCCTATCGAAACCATTGAGGATTATCAAATGAGCGTAACTCTTTCTGCAAACATTGATATTAAATCTTTTCCAGAAAAGAAAGTTTATGTCGATGAACATTATGGTTATGATCAAGAAACTTGTGAAATGTATTTTCATGATGATCCTTATGTAACTAAAGAAGAATCAACTGGACGTTATTACTTTATGGAACCTGCTATTGATTTTCCATATGAAATCAATATGTCTAATTCTAATTTTGCTTCTGTATTGCAAAATATTGATAATAACATGTATATCGTTAGCCGTGAATCTGATCTTTGTGGTAGTGTTAAAAAAGAAGATCTTGGCTCCTTTCATTCTAAAGTTATGAAAGCTATTAATTCTTATAGCAATAATGGCACTCGTGAATCTTTTCAAGAAGGTAACTTTTTTCATTGTGGTATTGATAAAGAAGCTATCAATCAGCGTCTAAATTATATTCTTCAAATCATTCTTACTGCTAAAAAATATAATGTAGATATTTATTGGGGTTGATTTAAATGAAAAATAAAGAATACCAATATACTTATATTGATCCATTAAAAGAAAATTTTAAAAAATTTTCAATTTCAAAAAAAGAACATAATAAGATATTTAAAAGATTTAAGCTTGGAATCTTTCAATCTGCTGAATATTATTATTCTGAAGAAAGGCAAGTTTTTAAAATTTATAAATTTGCAAATAAATTTTTTGTGATTTTAAATATTATCATTTTTCCTTTTAATCTTATTTTTTATGGTTTCGCTAATTTTAAAGAGCTTTTAACTGCTTACAAAAAAATGATTTTCCAAAAAAAATATGGTTCTTTTTCTCAACAAAATGTATATAGCAACCATTCTGAATACCAGACTCTTCATTCATTATTGAAATAATTATAGATTTTTACCTATTTTTTTGATATAATATACATTCTAATTTAAAAGTAGGTGTATTATGAAAATTATCATTGAACAAAAAATTCATCTTCCTAAAGTTAATGAAGAAGATATTAAATTTCTTAAATCTTGTTCTATATTTGTTGAGAAAGATCAAAAAAATGAGTCTATTGAAATTATTCCGCAGGCTATTACTTTAGAGCATGAATATATGGAAAAGCTCTTTGATATTATTTATTTTTATACTTTTTCAAATGTAACTCTAAAAAGATATGAAAATTCCAGATATAAATTGATTATTGAAGATTAATTTTAAATAGTAGACTAAAATCTTCTTTTGTGTTAAAATAAAGCATATAAAATTTCAGACAAGAGGAAGCAAAATGAAACATCTAGTTTTTGAAAAGTCAGCAGGATATAAAAACAAAATCACAGCACAGCAAGTTGGTATTGCAATTGCAAAAGGTGATTTTGAGATGTTTTTACAACAAAAATTTCGTGGTTTCGCATTTGATTGGAAAACTTATGATGGTCATGTTGACCGTGCTGAAGTTAACCTCTTTATGTATTTTAAGGGCACTCCTAAAAACCTAAAGGAACTTCAAGAAATTGCTAGAGAAGCAGCAACTATTGAATGGAATAATCTGCTAGAAGCAAACAAAGATAATCTTCCTGTAGATACTTATTCAGACGAAGAAATTGTTTCAAAAACTATTTCTATTGCTACTGATAGTGTTGTAAAACTTAGTCAAATTGATTTTTATGCCGAACTTTCAGAAAAATACAAAAAAAATGTTGATGATATTTGGAAAGAAGAATATCTAAAAAAATACAAAATTAAAGATCTTATTGAAATGTCTCATAAAAAAGCCATTGAAATTTTTGAACTAAAAAATGTTTCTGAAAACAATCAAAGAGACATTAAAATTGGAATTCTTGAATTTTATATTGATAATCATGATGTTAAACAACTTCTAATGTGATAATAAAATGAATAATATTCAAGATAATTATGTTTTTGTTCATAAAAATGCTGATAATTCTGTATCAGCATTTAAAGAAAAAGAAATGAAAACACATTTAGCCACTTGGCCTGCAAATTTTTCAACTAAGCCAACTAAAAAACATAAAAAAATTATGCTAAATTGTGTTAAAAAAAGTATCATTTGGATTTAAATTTTTCTTGATTTAAACGTTACCTTTTGATACAATACACAATCTTCATTGATATGAAGTCTGCTTTTTAGAAAAGCCTTATATGCCTTGAGCATTATATAAAGCCGTATGGCTACTTTCATTATTTAAACTGCCATTAACTTATTATATAGGAGACTTTTCTCATGTTTAAATTTAAGCGTACTCTTTTGATTTTTTTGATTCTTGGTTGTGGTGGTGACCATTCACATCTTCATGATCGTCATCCAAGTCAATCTAAAGTAAGACGTTGGATGACTTTAGTTGATAAAGCCATACACTCTTTTGATTAAAAAACTTAAGGAAAAGTTTTTAATCAGAAAAAGAAAAAGCCTCTTATTGAGGTTTTTTTATTAAAAAAAATACACAATTAAAAAAATATATGCTATAATTCACTAAATTTAAAAGGAGAAATTAAATGTTTTCAATTTTCAATAAGCGTTATGTTCTAGTAGAATACAAAGACACTCTATCTCTCTATGACTCTTTTGAAAAAGTTAAAAATGATCATTCACTTGTTAACTATGTAAATAAAAACATGAAGCTAAAATCTGGCACTCTTTCTAATAAAGTAATTCTTTGCTCTGATGGTCAAACTGATTATCCAGTCAACATTTACTCTATTACAAAAGACGATATTGAAAAACTTCCAGAAGAAATCAAATCTGCTGTAAGTTATTTTTTTGCTGTAGGCTTTTTTGATAGAAAACATTTGAATAAAGATTCTTTTAAAGCCTATTCTTTTAGGATTAATTAAATTATGATTTATCTTTTTATGAAATTTTACTCTTATTTTTTAAGATTTAAGAATTCTTGCTTATTTCTTAGTAATGATATTACAAATAAAGAAGTAAAATTCATTCAGGATATTATTAAACATAAAGTAATTAAAAATTTAGATTCTGAAATTTTTTGTGGTTTTAAACATAGTGATAATTATCAAGGTTTTTCATTAGATTGTTTTTCAACTAAAATCATTTTTAAAATTTATCAAGATTACAACTTTGAAAAATATGTTAATATAACTTTTATTAAATCTTATGGTCATCCTATTTATTTAGGACATGGAAAATTTGCTGGTACTTATCCTGAAATCACAACTAATGTTAAAGTTAAATTAACTGATTTTAATAAATGTTGGAATGATGAACTTAAATTTAAAATTTTTCCATATAAATTAAACAACTTACCTGAAAATGTTCGTAGACAAGGTTGTTCTCCTTGGTTTTGGAACCGTTATCCAGAATTAGTACCTTGACGTTATATAGCTTTTTTGATATAATAAGACAAATCAAAAAACAGGAGATATTAAATGAAACTCTCGAAAATTGTTCTTGCTCTTGCGGCTCTTTCTTTGATTCAAGGGTGTGCTATTCAGCCACGCTCTCAGATGGAAATTCAAGAAGCAAAATGCAAGCAACGTGCTTATGAACAAACCAGAGAAGTTTTTATTCGTAAACAAGTTGATGTTAAATTTGCATATAATGAAGAAGATATGTATAAAGCAGAAAAACGATATGTGCGCTCTATTGATAGCATTAATCGTAGCTTTCATAACTGTGTTCAAAGGAATCAGCGTAAAATCTTTGAACAAGAACTCCGTTATCAATTGAGCTATCAACAATAAATATAGGAATTTAAAATGATTCATTATCTTGGTGATAAAACTGAATTTTGTGACTACATTCTTGGTAAATTTATTGTAGATAAATTTCCAGAAATTGTTGATGCTGTTTATTTGAAAAAACAAAAGCAAATTTCTGAACAAAAAATGAAACTTATTGTTAATCTTTTCAAAGAAAAATATGAAATGGTTTATTGGACAAGAGATTACACTTATCCAGATAATTCTGCTTTTCTAGAAGAAGATGAAGAACCAGAAGTCATCTATGAAACTTGTGAAATAGATGAAGAGGATTTTGTTAATAAAATTTCTGAAATTTTTAACATTGAATATAAAGCTGCAATTCAAGTATTTAATGATACTGATACTTTTTTTGTTAATTATTATTATGGTGATTCAGAAACTTATTGCTACGCTGTAAAAAAGAACGTATAATATGATACATTTTATTAAAACCGAAAATCTTAAAACTAATTAACATAAAGGTAAATACAATGAAAAATTTAAAATCAGCACTAAGTTATTTATTTAACTGGAAAGACAATCCTGCATCAGTTTTTTTGATTGCAATTCCATTATTTGTTTTTGCTTTCGGATTACTTTGGTTTCAAGCAATTTTAATGTATAAATCAAATTCTCAAATTGAATATATTATTTTAATTGCTGTTGTTACAATTGTTATGCCATTCCTTTTTTATCCAGTTTTTAGAAATTATAAAGAAACTCAAGAGTGGATTAAAAAACAAAAAAAGGATTGATTAAATTATTGTAATTTGATATAATTATTTTAACAAAAAGGTGTAGCTTAGTGGTAAAGCAGCCAAGTGAACTTGGTAAGTTAAATCCCTACAGTTTCAGAGCTTGATATAAAAACCTGATCTGTTCTGTTAGTTTGGATACTGACGTAGGTTCGAATCCTATCACCTTTTCTTATTTGGCATATATATGACTAAACTTGATTTCAATAAATCTTTAACATTATATTCTATTGATTTAGATTATTTAAATAATCAATTTCATAATTTTGATTTTTCTTTATATCAAAAAAATGAGAAAGAAATTAAAAAATCAATTTATTTTCTTATACAATCTATTATTGAAGATTCTTTTAATAAACAAGCAACTTTAACTTTAAGGTTTTTGGAAGATTGTGTATTTTTTCAAATATCTGATTTTTTATTTTTCATTGAATCAAATAAAATTAGATTTGAAATTGACATTAAAGATCTTTTATTAATAACCTGCAAAAAAAGTTCTTCAAAATACTTTTCAACAGTTTTAAATTCTTATAAAAATGATTATTTTGATTTAGAAATCATTAACGATTTTTTTTATAAAACTGAAATAATTTCCTCTATCTTTCAATATCCATTTATCAATAAAATAAAAAATACTAATCTTTTTTATAAAGATTTTAATATAGACAATAAAAATGAATATCCAGATAATATTAATGAATATTTAACTTATAATTTTGATTATTTTAATTTTGTTTTTAATTTAAAAAGAAAATTATTTTTGTTTGAATTAAAAAACTTTAAATTAGAAATTTTTGAAGAAATCTTTAAAGAGGATTTTTATCAGCAATCTGTATCTTTACATTATTCTAATGATATAGAAATTAATAAATCAATCCTCCTTTCTATTTTAAATACAGGTAATATTAAATATTCTAACTTAAATGAATTTATTAAATTAAATTCTTTAATTAATTATTGATTTTGATTTATTTTTTATTTTATGTTATAATTTTTATCATAAAATTATTGTAAATTATCAGCAAGTAGTATTTTAAATTTTTTTTAATATTCAAAATAATATACTTAAAAGGAGCACTAAATGATTGGAAATTCTTTAAAAAAATATGTTGAAATTGGCAGAGTTTTTGTTGCTGGAATGGAAAATGAAATTAAAAACAAAGGATTTACTATTGGTGTAGCAAATAATGTTAGGTATGATAATTCAGAAAAACTTTATGATGATATTGAAAAACAATTAAAAAAATTCATTGCAAATGGAGATCTTAATCAAGATATTTCTTTAGAATCTGCAATGCATATTATTAAAGGCACTAATCCATTAGAATAGGATAAACATTATGACTGAAATTTCATAGTTCTCAATCTCAAAAATTGAACGTTATAGAATTGAAGTTGATAAAATCAATAAAGATTTTGATGATAAAATTAATAAAAAATCATTTTTAACATCAAAAAAACTATTGAAAAATAAAAACAACAAAGATTACAAACGCTGTTCAAAAAAAAATTTATCCAAATACAGGTTTTGGATTTATTGACTAATTTAAATCTTATTAAAAAATTATCTAGATTTTTTATTAAAAAAAATGTATAATAATCCAAATCAAAAATCAAAAGGATTAAAAATGAACAAAGTAATCACCCACTCTCAGCAATTTCATATCGATGAGCTTATTGCAATTGCTCTCTTGGAAACTTATGTATTCAAAGATGCAAAGTATGAACTTGTTAGAACTCGTGATGAAAAAATTCTTCAAGAAGCTCGTAATGATAAAAATTGCTTCCTTGTTGATGTGGGCGGCGACTACAATGCTGAACTTTTGAATTTTGACCATCATCAAAATGACTCTGCTCTATGCTGGAAAGATGGACTACCATTTTCTTCTTGTGGTATTGTCTGGAAGTGGTTGCGTGAAACTAAAAAACTTCATCAGCATATGAATGACGAAACTATGGATATTATTGAACGTGATCTTATCCGTCGAATTGATAAGCATGATAATGGCGTTGAAAAAATGTCAGAACTTATCTTTTTGGTAATGTACAACCGTAAACCAGACGACCCAAAAGCACAAGATGCTCAGTTTAAACGTGCTTTGCGTGCTGCTAAAGATTATTATATTAATTTCTTTACTTATGTTCGTGGCAACATTAAAGCTGAAAAAGAAATTCAGAAAGCAATTAAAAAGAGTGAACCTTATGGAGATATTGTTGTTTGTGAAAGTAATATCAAGGACGCTACTAAAAGAGTTGCACAACTGACAAATAAAAAAATGGTTATTTATCCACATAGTAATGGCACTTGGGCAATTAAAACTGTTCCAACTGATATTTCTAATGATTTTTCTCAAAAATGCCCTGCTCCTAAAGAGTGGCGAGGTTTGAAAGAAAAAGAGTTAGAAGATGTTTCTGGAATTAAGGGACTTTACTTTTGTCATAAAGGTGGTTTTTTAACTTTCTTTAAAGGCTCGATTGACGATGCAATTAAAGTTGCAAGGTTCATTATTCTCACCAGTGAAGGTTATGAATTTAAGTAACCTTCTTCTTTCTCAATAGGAGTATTTATATGTTTGAAAACTTAAACTTTTTTAACGTATTGTTAAACAAAAAGTATGCTGGAATATAAATGCGATAACGCAGGCATACTATATAAAATAGTAGATGAAAGAAACACAACCGCACCTGTCATCTGTGTAAGTCTTTAACAGGACCGAAAGGATTAGATGGGCTGCGAATAAGAGAATGGAAATGTGATGTATGCGGTGGCATACATCAGCGAGATATAAACGCAGCCATTAACATTCTTGCGGTCGGGCATGATCGTCTTGAAGAAGGAATCCCCTTGCTTTAGCTATGTGGTGGATGTCAATGTTTTGAATTTGGTGTTACAACATATGAAAATAAAAAAATAAAACATATGCACTTCATTATAGAAAATGAAAATTTAAATGTATCTAAAATAAAAAGAAAATTAAAAATAAAATTAATTAATCTATATTTATTTTTTTATTGTTTTCTAAATCAAATCTTTCATTTAGAAATTTAATTATTTTATTTTTTGCATCTTCAAAATATTTTTTATCTATTTCTGTAGCAATTACATTTCTATTTAATCTTACTGCTGAAATAAATTCACTTCCTGATCCACCAAATGGAATAAGAATTCTATCACCTTCATTTGAATGTGTTTCTATTAATCTGTCACAAATTTTTAAAGCTTTAATTGTAGGATGAGAACTTCTTTCAACAGCACTCTGACTTGCTTCTGCAATATCTGACCATACATTGGAAACTCTTTTAAACTCATTTTTTCTTGGTTTACCATTTTTTCCTAAATCTTTTCTTAAAGATTTCTCTTCTTTGTATGGAACATTAAATGTAAAAGATTTTTCGTCTTTAACTAAAAATAAAAAATCTTCCCTTGCTGACATATAATTTGTTTTTGTACCTATTCCTCTTGTATTGGCTTGAGTTACCCAATTTCTTCTATAAAATATATTTTCGTCTTCTATCATAATTGCAAGTCTTGCAAAAGTTATTTGTTTTTCTCCAACACTTCCCCATAAAATTAGTGTACCATTAGGTTTTAGAACTCTTTTACATTCTAATAACCATTTTCTACAAAAATCTAAATATTCCTTTACGTCTTTAAATTTAAAATCAAAATCACCTTTTATTTTAAAATATGGTGGATCTGCAATAACTAAATCAAAACTTTCATCTTTTTCATTTTTTATATAATCAAAAAAATCTGTTAGTATATATTCATCATTATTTAAGTTTTTTATCTTCATCTTTAATTCCTTTTTCGCTATTATACATTTAAAAGTCTAAAAATCAATACTTCAATTTTTTATTGTTTCTTTTTTCATTTAAAACGTTTATATATTTTTTAAATTCTTCTCTAAATTCATTTAATCTATGAGATTTATTTATATTTAACTTTATATATTCTCTTTTTTTATCATTTATAGATTTATTTTCTACTATATAAATTTCTTTTTCTTTATTTATTTCATGCTTATTAACAAATCCAGCTATATATACTTCTAATTTTAAAACTTCTTTCATTTTTTCTTTTACGAATTCTTCTAAATTATAATTATTAAATTTACCATCACTTATTGATTTTAAAAATTTTAAATCATCAGGTAAAAAAAATACTTGAAAAACAAAATCACTTATTTTTTCATGTTCATTATTTTTATTAAATATAATATTTCTAGTTTTTTTCATTATAGATATATCTTTTGTATATTTTTCTATTGATGATTTAATTTCAATATCTAAATTATTTATTTTGAAATCATATAAATCTGGATTTTTAAAATCATCTTTCCTTATTTTATCATATTCAATTATTTCGATTTTGGGATATATTTCTTTTAGTTTAAAAATAACTAAATTTTTTGCTAAATCGCCTAAAAATATATCCAAAAATCTCTGAATATCGGATCTGTTTTTCCAGCTATCTCTTGTGTTTTTTGTTTTTTTTATTGCTGTTTTATAAGACCAATTAATTTCTTCTTTTCTTAAATCTCTATTAAATTCAATTTTTTCCATAAAATTCACTTTTATTTTTATTATATCATTTTATAAAAAAAAATCTTTTCAAAAAAACAATTTTGTAGTATAATATCGTCAATTTAAAGAAATTGGAGATTTATAAATGGTTGCTGCTATTCAACAATCCATAAAAAACCAAAATCAAATCAATGCTCAAATTGCTATTTCTAATAGACTTTTTCATGCTGGATGGCAACTTAATGATCTTCTTCATCAAATTAAGAAAGGAGAGCTTGCTGCTATTGTTAATCTTCATTATGAAGACAATAAGCCTGTTGCTGTATTTGTCGAAATCGTAGAAGAAGACTATTCCTATTATAAATCTATGATTTTTGTTAAAAAAGCATATCGAAATCGTGGAATTGGCTCAAAACTCCTTCAAAAATCCAATCCAGATCTTAAAGCACTTGTAGGTACTGGCACAACTGATAGCCTTAGATTTTGGGAAAAAAATGGATTTGAAAACATTGTTGTAATATAGTATAATAACTTTAAATAATTTAGAGGTGTCTAAAATGCACGAAATTACTATTTTTGAATTTCCATTAAATGTAAAAGAAGAGCCTGCTAAACCAGTTGTTAATCTATCTGTTTCTCTTACTTTCAAGGAGAATGGAATCTCAGAAACTATTTGTTTTAAAGATTATTCTGTTTTTAAATGGATTGAGAATGAAGTTTTCGTTAATAAGTGGAAAATCACTTCTACTCTTGGCGAAGAAATTGAAATTGTAACAGAAGGAACTTCTCTTGAAAGCCTAAAAAATTTCATTAATGATAATAAATTTGATTTTTAAAATTTTTTAATATAAAATATAGTCTCTTGAGAGACTATATATGAACTTTAAAGAATTTAATAATAATATGATTGATAATTTAAATAAAGAAGGAATCTATATTGAAGATTCTGAATATGATGATTTCTCTTTATTTGATGACGCATTTGATCCAGATGATTCAATTGAATATGATTCCAGTGTTTATTATTCTGAAAAAACTTTTGAAAAATCAACAAAACAAACATATAAAAAAATTTTAGATGATTCTTTTGAAAATCTATCAAATACACTTAATAAATTAAATAAAGTTAAAGAACATTACAACCATAATGAAATTTCAGCAGAAAATTCTTTTAACAAATTAAAAAATGAATATAAAAATTTTACTCAATTTTTGAAAAATAATAATTTATTTTCTAAAAATAATGTTGTAAAAATTAAGTTTAACTTTAATAATTTTAAATTCTTAAATGAAAACCTTCTATCAGAAAATAATAAGTTAGAATATTATACTATTTTAATTAACCTTTCTAATTTAAAGTTCTCTCCTTTAAATTATAGTAAAATAAAAAAATATACCTCTGATTTTGATTTTTTAGTTTTAAAATAAATAAATTTCTGTTATAATAAGTTAACTTATTGTTAATGGTATTTTTTATGATTAAAAACTTTGAAAAAAACAAATTAAAAATGAATAAACCTTTTATTGGCAAAGGTCTTTCATTAGTTAGATATGGTGGATTAAACTTAGTTAAACAAAAAGGAAACTATGGAAATGATACCTATCATTCTGCTCCTGAAAAATATGGATTCTATGCCTTTATTTATCCTTACATCGAACTTTTTCTAATCGGTTCTACAAAAGTTAATGAATTTAAAGCTTCTGTTAGAAAAGAGTTTAATGCAGTTGACGGATTAATATGGAGTCACATTAAACCAGTTAATAGTTCAGATATTATTCAAGTTCATAATTCTTGGTACAAAACCACAGTTGAGGTGTTGAAAAAATCTATTGCCAAAGAATATGCTGAGAGTTCTTCCTTACTTCAAGCTTATAATTTTTTTCAAGATATTGATAAAAGAATTCCTTTCAATCCAAATAAAAGTCCAGATGAATTAAAAATTCAAAGAATCAATCCTTATTCTTGGTGTTCCACCGATTATTTAGAAGTTTTTATTTGTAAAGACACTAAAATATCTTAACTTATATAATATTTTATGTTATAATTAAAATCTAATATTAATTAAGAGGATGAAATAATGCGCTACGGAAATAATCTTGATCTTTCTAAAGACTATTCTGTTAATGGCAACCTTTATCAACTCGTTTCTATTAAATCTTATGGACGAGGATTGTTAGCAGAATGTAAACAATTTTTCTTTGAACCATATGATAAAAAGCTTCCGCGCCTATCTGCTTTTCAATGGAAAGATGGTCATATTGATCGTTTAAAAGTTGTAAATAAAAATTGATTTTTTTTTAATTTTCATATATTATATTTGTCTATCATTAATGGCATTTTAATTATGTGTTCAAAAGCTATGTTAAAAAAAACTAAATCAGAGTATTTATTAGGTAAAAAGAGCAAAGAAGATCTTATTGATAAAGATCTTCATGAAATCAATTTTAAAAAAAAATCTAATAAAGAATATAAATCTTTATTTAAAGATGAATTTGAACTTCCAAGTATGAAGGCAAGAACAAGACTAAAGACTCATTTTTTGGTTGAAGATTTATTTATTAAAAATAAAAAAATATTTGAATCTATTAATTCTGAATATAAAGATTTGTTGAAATTAATTAATAAAGAAAAAATAAATATTAATTATAGTATATTTCCAAAAAAATTCAACTTTGATAATTTTAAATTTTTAGATGTTTCAAAATTAGACTATAATGACACTCTTTCATATTATTCTATTGTAATATTTCTTTCTGAAATTAAGTTATCTTATTTTTCATATAAACAATTAACTAAAGAAACTCATTCATTTGATTTTATAAAATTTAATTAAAATTCTTTTATTTTAAAGCCTTTTGTGTTAAAATACAAACCTAACTAAAAGGAGTCTTTATGTATCTCCAGCATTCTTATTCTATTTCAAAATCTATTTCAACATGCATTTTCAGATCTGAATTTGTATTTCATTTTCAACATATAAACATTAGTATTCAAGCTTCAGACCTTGAGTTTTTTTTAAATAATGGGCTTGATTTGAAAATCAACTTTGATGAATATTTAAAAAAAGTTCAATTAATTAAAACAATTCATAAGTCTGAAGATGTTTTGTTTTATTTAATTGACCGGGTTTTTTCTAACCCTGAATTAGAATTCCAATATGATGATTATTCTAAACAATTAACTCATCTTAAAAAAGAAGAAGATTTTTGTCATGGAGATATTAAATCTTATTTTGATATTGTAAAAGACAACTTCAATAAACTTTCAGAAGATTTTAAAACCTTCTATCCACCAGATAATTATAAATTAGAAATTGTTGAAAATAATATCATTTTTAAATCTAATGATTTTTACTTTTTAATTGAAAATAAAAATGAATTTTTTGATTCTTTAATAAAATATTTTGAAAAATATTTTAATGATACAGATAAATATATGGATGACTATATTCAAAAAAATCTTCCGATTGCACATAAAGACATTGATGAACTATTTATTAAAGGTTCTTTAATTTTAAATGATTATGCAAATAGAGAGAGTTTAACTTATCCAGATTTAGCAAATGTTCTCAATTTCTTTCTACCTAACCATTGGTGTTCAGAAGAAAATAATACAAACTTCTAAAAAAATATGTTATAATTAACAAAATAAATTAATACAGGATTAAAAAATGGACAAAGTAAAAACACTCATTAAAATGTATCCAGAAGTTAAAAAATATGAAAATAGTCTTCTGGACGAAAAACAAGAGTCTTTTAAAATTTCAGATTATAATGAGATTTTTAACCAAGAAATTAATGGTAGTTTTTTTGATTTCATTTTTAAAATCATTAATTTTGCAAATCATCATTCCGTTCGCTCTATTAAACAAATTTTTGATGACGAAAATTTTGTAAATGAGCTTAACAATAAAGGCGAAACTCTATATGTTATTGCAAAAGGTTCTTTTTCTGGACGTAATTTTCTTGTAAAAGCAACTTCTGCTAATAAATATATTGCTGAAAATTACATCATCACTGAAATTTAAGTTTTTCCTTGTCTTTTTAATTAATATTTGATATAATAAGCTCCTAAACAAAATTGTATGGATTTAATTTTATGATTATTGCTGTTGAAACAAAAATTAAAACTGCTGTTAAGGTTTTTGGCAGCATCGTGAATCATGAAAATGAATTTGTTAAAGGCAAATTTGATGAAGAAGTTCTTTGCCTTATTTATCTTAATAAATTTTCTAAAAATCCTATTTATATTTCTGATTTGAATTCTTGTTATTCTGAACTTAATCAATTAAAAGAAAAAATTAATATTAAAATTTCTGAACAAGAATTTTTAAGTAAAAAACTTTTCCAAGAAAAAGTTAAAGAAAACTTTCGTTTTATGAATTCTCGTATCTCTAGCTATACAACTAAAGAACTTGCTGAAAACATGAAAGTTTCTATTAGTGCAATTCGTAAAGCCAAGCGTGAAGGCTACTTTAATAAAATGATAATGGAATTAAGTCCAGATATTGTTCCTTTTGATATTTATAAAGAATTTGCTGAAAAAGTTTATTATTTGAAAAATAATGGTTTTGACTTTAATCATTATCTTAGTCTTAATCAAAATAATTATAACTCATTTTTTATTTTTATTAATAATGTTTGTAAAGATATTGAATGGAGAACTAATAAATCCATTATCTCTACTGATAAACTTTCCTTTACACTTTTTTATGATAAAATTATGAAAGCATAACAAGGTATAAATTTATGTATACTATTTCAGAACTTAAAGAAATTGAAGCCAGTAAAAAATTTTATTTTGACAATAAAAATAAGATTCTTTTTCTATATCAACCCATAAATGATATTTTTCCATTTTTCTTTAAGAAAAAAATTAAAGACTTCTATCAGCAATCAGAAATTTATTTTTCTTATCAAGACTACCTTAGTAAATCTTTATCAAATAAAATTGTAGCAGCCTTAGTTGAAAATAAATACACTGTAAATTCTCTATTTCATTATTATTTTAACATTGATGGTGTTGAACATATCTATGGAGTATCTTCAATCTCTGAACTTATTAATAAAGCAAATCTAATTAAATTAAAAAAATCACAAAAAAATACTTGCAATTTAAAGTCTAATGTAATAGAATCTACAAATCGCTTTAAGAATAAACATTAAAGCCTTGAAAAATAAAGAAAAAAATTTTAAAAAACAGTTGACAAGATTAAAAAAAAGAAATAAAATAGGCTCCATAAAGTTAGATAGTAAAACAAACTTCGCATAGCTCAATCGGATAGAGCAACCGCCTTCTAAGCGGTAGGTTACAGGTTCGATTCCTGTTGCGAGGACCAAATTAAATGTGTTATGCCCGAGTGGTGGAATAGGTAGACACAGCAGACTTAAAATCTGCCGGCGCAAGCCGTGCCGGTTCGACTCCGGCCTCGGGCACCAAGTTTTAATACGGGACTTTAGCTCAGTTGGTTAGAGCATCCGACTCATAATCGGCAGGTCGTAGGTTCAAGTCCTACAAGTCCCACCAAATACTTGATTTATGTTTTAAAGTTTGTTATAATGCTTCACACTACGGGACTTTAGCTCAGTTGGTTAGAGCGTCCGACTCATAATCGGCAGGTCGTAGGTTCAAGTCCTACAAGTCCCACCAAATTTGATTTTTTATTAACAGAAAGAGACAACGTTGGAATCGCCTCACAGAAAGGATAGATTGTCTCAGGTAGTCAGCGGCGATTGGTTAGGTTAAAATCCTAATTCTGTTAATAAAGATTTATGAACCGTTCCAGAAAACGCCTTTTATGGATTGTTGAATGGTTGAACGAAAGTTCCGGTTCTATTTATGCCCGAGTGGTGGAATGGTAGACACAGAAGACTTAAAATCTTCCGGCGAAAGCCGTGCCGGTTCGAGTCCGGCCTCGGGCACCAGATTGTTTGCGACGTATTTGTTGCTGAACTCTTTTAAGTAAGAGCACCAATGAATCTTGTGTGGTTCTAATTATAGGGCGACCAACCAAAAACACTTGTGTTTTAGTGTTGTAAGGCTTATAATTAACGCAGCGTACAAACATATCCCTAGTTAGCTCAGCGGTAGAGCGGCTTCCTTTAAAGTTGACGGTCGGGGGTTCGATCCCCTCACTAGGGACCAAATAAAAAATGTAAAAAAACGCTTCACAAAAAAACAAAAAAATAGTATAATAAAACCCTAAACTAAAACAGCAACAAAGAGGAAACTCAAAATGCAAAAACAAATGACAAAGCAAGAACAAATCGAGCAAATGTGGGCACAACGTGACGCACAACTCGCCAAGCAAAAAGAAGTTGATTGGGCTAAAGCAGAAAAGCTAATGAAGCGTTAATATCGCTTCTACGCCCAAGTGGTGAAATGGTAGACGCGCCCGTCTCAAAAACGGGTTCCGCACGGAGTGTCGGTTCGAGTCCGACCTTGGGCACCAGATAACAACCGCAAAAAGAGGATATAAAAAATGCATGGTTCTTACAATGACGCTCGTGAAAAATTCCAAGCAAAGAAAAAAGACAACAGTATTCGCAAAGCACACCGAGAAGATCGAATGCAGCGCGATAAACGAAGGAATCGACATGAGTATTGTGAATAATCATTGAAAACAAAAGAGCAGGTTATACTCAAGGCGTTGGCTTAATCTGTTGATGCAGATCTCCAACACCTTGATCTGAAAGCCAAAAAACAGAAATCCCCAGCAGAAAATGTTTTCTCTGGGGATTTTTGCTTCTAGCCCTGATGCAACCTG